>Ga0209417_1001920_pt1 | contig 35526 bp, 38 predicted proteins | sample RifGroF2_FD_184002 | JGI IMG/M metagenome (GOLD analysis project Ga0209417, IMG submission 184002) | Groundwater microbial communities from Rifle, Colorado, USA - Groundwater F2 (SPAdes) (version 2) | ecosystem: Environmental > Aquatic > Deep subsurface > Groundwater | place: Rifle, Colorado... | reverse complement strand
AGTTTGCTTATGTGTGGTATAACCATGTCAGACCGCATTCCTATAATAACGGACTGACTCCGTTCGAAGCTCGCTTCAATTCGAAAAATATTAGGTCAGATTGTTACAATTTCGCTTGACCAGCACAAAGAAATAAAGTTAATAAACATATATCTGTTGGAACACCATATTTAGGTTCAGCAAATGCTCCTGATATTTTTTTGACAGGAAAAATTATTCCGTTTCCACAAAATGTTGCAGTTGCCGATCCTATTACACAAATAATAGGTAACATTCCTTCAATATATGCATTAATGCCTATGGAATATGATTGGCAATCGTATATGTCATATGGGCATAGAACTTACATTGGTTCGGGTTATATTTATGATTTGGATGGCGTTTGTACTGATTATAATTCAACCATAAATAAATACAATCAAAACTTAACAAATTGGAATGCTGGACTAATGGAAAGTGTTAATTCTCACCAACAATTATTATTCCCAAATAATAATCACATAACTAATTATGTTAATTCATATTATATTGTTGGTGATGGAATATCTACAGTGCATTCTTTAGAATTCTATTCAGACCTTACTCCAGATTCTGTGTTTAGTGAGTGTTTACGTCTTTCAAGTAATGATGGAGATGATACAGTTCCAGTGCGAAGCGCAACTATAAATGGGAATATAAATACCGATCGAATCTATTATAAGTATTCCACCTCAACAATGGAAGCAAACCACACCAAATTGATAGAGGGAAGTGATGATAAGAAAACTCTTTATTTTATTTCTGAAATTATAAATGGGAACTCATTTAGTTATACATCATATGAACTACAGGCTATTTTTGGTATATATAAAAATAGACAATAATTAAGGAGAGACAAATGGTTGATATTCTTAAAGATATTGAATATACTTTTATTCAATATTTTGTTATATTTATTGTACCTATTATAATGATATTTATTATAATATTAAACAAATCAGCGTTCAAAAAATGGATTTTGAAATATTTATTTTTTACTGGTTCATATCTAATTATATCTTTAAATATTAATAATTTTATGAACTATTTAAAATGGGGTATTAACAATCACATCGGTTCAAGTAGGTTTATCGTTAGTGATCTATGGGTTTGTGTTGGATTTACAATGATATATGTATCATTAGTGTTTTTAATTTTTATCGATATGCATTTATCTCATAAAGTAATATTAAGTATTGGTTCTGGAATTTCTTCTGGAATTGTATTATTTTATGGTATGGTTTTATTCTATTTTGCTAAAGAAAATGGTATAGACTATTACTTTAGGTTAAAAAACTTTGGAGATATTTATGGTATTCAAGCATATAATATAAATTACCTGCTTTATATTATATCTGCTATTTATATTGTTTTTCTCATTTTTATATTACATTTAAGTTTAAAAAAGCAAAGAAAAGTGTTATATATGGAAAATAATAATATAATGTCTTAAAAGTTTTAATTTTACTTATACCTATAAATCGTACTTTTACTAACCCCAGTGACTTTTTTATCTCAGACAGCGAATAGTTTTTACTCTGTACATCTTCAGAGCTAAGGCTATCGCTGTCTTGCTTCTTGTCTGTTTCGCAATAAATAGTTGCTTATTTAAAATTTTTTAAATTTATACTTGAAAATATTAGACTGTTGTAGTATTATATAACGAGTAGCAAACATTGGTTCTTTGCTACACAATTTAAACGGCAGGTGAGGTTTTGGTTTTCTTGATAAATTCCATTAGTTTTGGTGTGTATAGTCGGGAAAATCCATCTAATCATTTGTCGGTTTAATATTTTTGAAGTTATTAAGGTTTGTTTGAACGGCTGACAAACATGTCTTTACGGTTTGGATTGATTACTTATATGAATGTGTTTCGGGCTATGTGTGTTATACCCGCAACGCAACGGCTGTCATAAAAGCGATGAATCATATACCGGACTTCGAAAAAATCAACTAAATAAGAAGGGAGAACACATGAATTGCTTTGCAGTTACATAATTATTCGTAATTTTAGTGCAATTTCATGTTGGTTAGTATGCTTGAAATCCAGAAGCTCCCCGAGGTTGTCCGCCTGCATTTAGAAGAAAAAGGCGTCGACTTAGGGAAAGCAGTTTTTACATTGAAAACCGATTTCGGGCGTGATGCGGTTTACAAGGATGTATTTATCACTCTAACCGAGGATAAGCTCTATATCCTTGAAGGTTCTCAGGTTGTTACCGACAAAACAGGCGGTACATTCAAGGAATCGACATTTGATGAATATCTCCTTGAAAAGCTTGAAGAGCCACGCGCCGAGCTTTTTATTTCCTCTGGTGTTATTGTTGCAAAGTACGACGGAGAGGAAACTCCGCTTTTTCACTTTTCAAACACCTACAGACACGATGCGAATGTTTTCTGCAGTCTATTCGAGGAATATAAAAAAGATAAGAAAATCGATGAAGAAAAGATAAAAAAAGAAAAAAGCGAAGAGAAGGAATGCCCCAAATGTCATATGAGGTATCCCGATCCCAATCGCAAAATCTGCCCTAAATGTATGGATAAAGCAAGCCTGATTAAAAGGCTTGGCGGATTCTTTCTGAAATACAAGCTTTATATTATTATAATGCTCATAACCTTTGCATTTGTTTCGGGCGTAAGCGTACTTGTACCTTATGTCAGCAACCGCATGTTTTACGATGAGGTTCTGGCTGAAGGCGGCAAGTATTATGGAATGATCGGTATGATTATTGCTCTGATTATCGGTGTCAGACTTCTCAACATGGGAGTCAGCATGGTCAATGGTATCCTATCATCGAAAATCTCAGCAAGAGTTGTTTACGACCTCAAGAAAACCATCTTTACTGCTATTCAGCGTCTGTCACTTGGGTTTTTTACCAACCGTCAGACCGGCGGTTTGATGACTCAGGTCAACAACGATGCAACCACTATATACTGGTTCTTCTGTGACGGATTCCCATATTTGGTAACAAACATCCTGCAGCTTACGGCTGTGCTGGTGTTGATGCTGTTTGTGAATCCGTTGCTCACACTGTATACCTTTGTAACCATACCTGCATTTATAATCCTTTACAGGCTGGTTTTCAGACTGTTCGGCAAGCTCTGGTCAAGATCGTATTCAAGAAACCGCTCGTTTAACTCGCTGATCAGCGATGTTCTTACCGGTGTCCGTGTTGTTAAGTCCTTCTCACGTGAAGGTGATGAGGTTGAACGTTTTGAAAAAAGGAACACAGCTGCTGCTGATGCAAACCTTAAAATCCACGTTACCGCCAACAAAACCTTCCCGCTGATAGGACTTCTGCTCAGAGTAGGTTCGTACCTGGTCTGGGGCATAGGCGGCTGGCAGGTTATACAGGGGCAGGGTGATATGACCTACGGTAAACTGATGCAGTTCGTTGCGTATATGGCAATGGTTTACGGACCTATCGACTTTCTTGCCGATGTTTCAAACTGGTGGGCAGCCTGTCTTAATGCACTGCACAGACTGTTTGAGATTAGCGATGCAACTCCGGAAGTCATAGAGAACGAAAACCCGACAGAGCTTGAAAAAGTCAAGGGCGAAATCGAATTCAAGAATGTTTCCTTCTCTTACGAAGAAAACCGCCTTGTTATCGATGATATAAGCTTCTCGGTTCCCGCAGGCACAACGCTCGGAATTGTCGGACATACCGGTGCCGGCAAAAGTACGCTTGCAAACCTGCTGACCAGATTGTATGATCCAACGAAAGGCAGCATAGTAATTGATGGTGTTGACATCAAAGACTTATCTTTTTCAACACTGCGCAATCATATAGCGATAGTTTCGCAGGAAACCTACCTGTTCAGAGGCTCAATTATGGACAACATCCGTTATGCATGTCCCGAAGCAACCTATGAAGAGGTTATCAATGCAGCGAAAATTGCATCCGCACATGATTACATAATAAAATATCCCGATGGCTATAACACAATGATCGGTTGGGGTTATAAAGAACTCTCCGGCGGTGAAAGACAGAGAGTATCGATTGCAAGAGCGGTTCTGAAAAATCCGAGCATATTGATTCTCGACGAAGCGACCGCCGCTATGGATACCCAAACCGAAAGACAGATTCAAGCTGCGCTAAACGCTTTGACCCGCAATCGGACAACGATTATAATTGCTCACCGTCTTTCAACCCTGAAGGATGCCGACAATCTGATTGTTATCGAAAACGGCAAGATGCCAGAAAGCGGCACTCCCAGAGAACTGTTGATTAAGAAGGGCGAATACTACAAGCTGTATAAGCTGCAGGCAGAAGCCTTAAAAACCATCGGAATCGAAGAATAAAATGTAAACAGATTTACGTAAAGTTTTATAGTTTTTATACAATCCTTAATTAAGGAGGAAATCTATTAATGAGTAATAATGAGACACTCGAAAAGCCGGCTGAAGCCAAAGCTGAAAATAATACGGATAATAAAAGCTTCACCGACCTGGTAGAGATACAATATTTTTATAAAGACAACTCAAAGTTTTACATAACCGAAACAGGATTTGTTGGGCTTAATGCATTTATGTCCCCTGTTCAGAAGGATGATCTCGGTGAAAATAAAACTACTGAGCCTGTATGGCAGGATCTCGGCAGAGTTTACTTTCATCGCGCGTTTCCTTTTGATCTGCCCGATAAATTTATCTCGGTACAGGATCGTGACAGCAAGGAATACGGTATTATCAAGGATGTTGCAGACCTGGACGATGAAAGCAGAAAGAATGCACTCATAGCGCTTGATAGAAAATACTTTACTCCCAACATCACAAAAATTATTTCGGTTAAAGAACGTTTTGGCTATTCATACTGGGTAGTCGAAACGGATAAAGGCAGGATGAACTTCACGCTTCAGGATACCTTCAGAAGTATTGCAAGAATAAGCGATTCCCGTCTTGTTATTTCCGACATAGACGGCAACAGATATAACATTCTCAATACTGATAGCCTCGATTCATCGAGTTATCGAAAAATAGAATTGTATATTTAACCGTCTTACGTAAGAAAGGGATTTATGAAAAAAACAAAAAAATCTCCTTATTCGGTTACGCTTGATGCTCTGAAGCTCCGATTCAAGGGGCTTTGTCCCGATAGCGAGCATGAATTCAGATATACACTGACCGCAGACAACCAGCCGCTTGTTGGTTATGCTGCATACTACGATAAAAAGCTCTTGTTTCTGGATGAAAGATCAATCGATCTGCGTTTAGTTGATATTGACAGCTTCAGTGAAATCCGCTGCCGACAGAATTACGGCTGTATAGCACTCGAAATTGTAACTGACAAGGGTGATGTTGAGCTTTGTCGCGGCGATATGAGCTGTATGCTCGGAATGCAGGCAACAGCTAAAAAAATAACAATAATAAAAGAAGGCAGAACTCCTAATGTTGAGGAGGACAGGATTGAAAAATCCTGTCCTGTCTGTGGCGAACCATATCGTGAAGGCTCGACCATCTGCTTAAACTGTGTTGATAAAAAGCAATTAATAAAGAGAGTTTTACCCTTCTTAAAACCGTTTATATTCCCTTTGATAATTGCATTTCTACTGTTCTTTGCAATCAGCGGTGTGTCATTGTTGATTCCGCAGATAAACAGAATGTTGATTGATAATTATATTCAGTCATCCGGAAATGTTGTCCTCGGTGCTTTTATCTCAGTTATCCTGCTTCTTGCAGGTGTTGAACTGGCGGTTACACTGATGGGAATAGTTCGCAGCATTACAATTGCCAAAGTCGGTAATAAAATTTCTGTAAATATTAAGAACTCACTTTACCAGAAAGTACAGCAGCTTTCCCTTGCCGGGATAACCAAAAGAAGCTCCGGCGAGATTATAAATCGAATAACCAACGACTCTTCGATGGTTCAGGAATTCCTGACAGATACTGTTCCGGTGCTTATGCAACAGCTTCTTAACTTGGTTGGTATTGGTATAATCGTTTTCATTATGAACTGGAAGCTTGCGCTTCTGATAGTTTCTCCGATGCCGATTATATTCATGATGTTCTACTTTCTCAGAGATTACACTCGCAGAATGTATCATAAACAATGGCATGCAAGCTCGAACTCCAACACTATATTGCATGATATCTTCCAAGGAATCCGTGTTGTAAAAGTGTTCGGTATGGAAAAATACGAGCTGAAACGCTTTGACAAGGCAATAAAAACTGAATCGGAAATCTCCGCACACAACGAGGTTGTTTGGCAAAAAATTATGCCGCCCATGAACTTTTTGATGGGTATCGGTGAATACTTTATCCTTGCATATGCAGGAGTCCGTATTATAAGCGGCGATATGACACTCGGTGAAATGCAGGCATTCTTAGCTTATGCCGGAATGCTGTACGGACCATTGCGTTGGATAACCTTCCTTCCGAGACGACTGTCAAGACAGCTTACCTCGATTGCAAAGGTGTTCGAAATCATCGATGAAGAGCCGGAAATAAAGGATGCGGAGAAACCGCTTGATGTTACTCTTAAAGGTGATATTGATTTTGAGAACGCATATTTCAGCTATGATGGCTACGAATATGTACTCAAGGATGTATCACTGAAAATTAAAAAAGGTGATATGATAGGTATAGTTGGCAGAAGTGGTGTAGGTAAAAGTACGCTTATCAATCTTATTATGAGGCTTTATGACCTTAATGAGGGCAACTTAGTCTTTGATAATATTGATGTGCGTAAAATTTCTCAGCATTCACTCCGTTCACAGATTGGTGTTGTTCTTCAGGAGACCTTCTTGTTCAGAGGTACAATTTATAATAACATAGCATATGCTAACCCTAAAGCAACTTATGATGAAGTAATCAGAGCTGCAAAGTTGGCAAATGCTCACCAGTTTATTATGAAATTACCCGATGGATATAATACACTTGTTGGCGAAAGAGGCCAGACGCTTTCGGGCGGTGAAAGGCAGCGAATTGCAATCGCACGTGCAGTGCTTCGCAATCCGTCAATCTTAATTCTTGATGAAGCAACCGCTTCACTTGACACTGAGACCGAAAAGCTTATTCAAGACTCGATCGCTGCTCTCACAAAGAACCGTACAACCATTGCAATTGCGCACAGACTTTCAACTCTTCGCAATGCTACCCGACTTATTGTTCTTGAAAAGAATAAGATTGAAGAAGAAGGTACTCACGATGAACTGATGCGTAAAAATGGCAGATACAGCAAGCTGGTGCTTGCACAAAGACAGATGTCTAAGCTGACAAATAAAAAATAGCAAGCAGGCAAGAGGGGCACTCTTCGGTGAACCTCTTGCCTGAGATTGTTTTCTTTCGTCTTTTTTTGTTCATATATATATAAAGATCTTGAAAGGAGCAGCCAATAAATGAAAAAAGCAATTTTAGTATTCTCCTTACTTCTCATCTTTTCTGTTCTTCTGGCATCGTGTAAAGCAACAACAGGAGATGAAAGCTCTGCAACATCCTCTGAAGCAACCAGTTCAGCGGTCTCGGAAGAAGAATCAGGATACAATGTTTCAATCCCCGAAATGGACATGGACGAGCTTGAGATCAGATTCCTTGTTGCCGGTTCGGAAAACATGTATTATGAGTCCTTTGATATTTATTCCGAGGAGTTGAACAACGAGCTTCTGAACGATGAGATTTACAATCGCAACCATCGGATCCAGGAAAAATATAACTGTGTTATAACTGAAGAGAAGGTTGCAAATGTTGCAACAACAGCTGAGCAGTATATGCGTGCGGGAACAGACGATTTCGACATCTATATGCCTTACCTGCACAATGCTGTATCTCTTGCATCACAGGGTTATTTTTATAACCTTTATGATCTGGATAATCTGAACCTCGATCAACCTTATTGGGATCAGAAATTCAATGAATATCTTACAATCAACGAAAAATTGTACTTCTCAACCGGCGATATCAGTATGCTTGACAACGAATGTACAATGGTTATGTTCTTCAACAAGGATTTGATTACAGATTACAATCTTGAAGATCCCTATACTCTTGTTCAAAATAAAGAGTGGACACTTGACAAAGTGTACGAAATTTCAAAAGGTTTTACTCTTGACAACGGTGACAGCAAATTTGATCAGGAAGATAGATACGGTCTTCATGTTGCATTTAACGCTCCGCATTCCTTCTTCTTCTCCTGCGGTGGAAGAATTACAAACTCAACCACTGACGGCGGATTTGAGCTGGCAATGAAAAGCGGGAAGAATATTGCATTGATTCAACACATTTTCGAAATTACCAATGATAGTGAAGTACTTACCAACAACACATCAGGCTGCAACTCTTTCGAAGCTATCTGCGAAATGTTTGTCGAGGGTAGAGTAATGTTTACAACCTTTGCTCTTGTTGATATGTTGCAGTTTAAAGATGCAGAAAACTTTAATTTCGGTATCCTGCCATATCCGCTTGATGATTCCAACCAGGACGAATATACCTGCCTTGTCAGCACATCGCTTGTTCCGGTTGTTTGCATACCTACTACAAATACTCACCTTGACGAAACAACCATCATTGTTGATGCTCTTGCGCGTGAATCGGCAGAAACCGTAACTCCTGCTTATTATGAGAAAATTCTCAAAAAGAGAACTCTGCAGGACAACGATTCAGAAGAAATGCTGGACATAATTTTTGCAAGCCGTGCATACGATGTCGGATACGTTTTTAACTGGGGCGGTATCGGTTCCATGCTTGAAGGCATGTATGGAACAAACAAGGAGTTTGTTTCTACATACGATTCACTTGAAGGTTCAGCACTTACTGCAATGAACGACACCATCCAGACATTCGAACTCTTGAATTAAATGTCTGATAATACACGAAGAATGTTCATATGAGTTTATTACCTCAATATCAAAATGGTTATAGACTTTTGATATCAGCATAGAACAAACTATCGTGGCTGTCAGCGTGCATGTATCTGAGGCAGTCAAAACCCAACTTTCTTCGTTCTCTTCGGTTCATAAGTTAGATGTTTTACTAAAACATTAAGGTATTAGAAGTTTTTCTAATACCTTAATTAACTTTTTTGTACTTAATGAGAGGTATATAAAACAGGATGAGTTGTTATTCACAGGTATGGATGTGCATAATTAACTTGCTTTATGAATCGCTTCACTATTATCTTCATTACAATTTAGTTCAATCTTTCATAAATTTAAAAATTATTTAAATTCAATAAAGTTTTCTAAACAATTGAATCGAACTCATAAATATTGTTTTTCGCTCCTTTATAACGATTGATCAATGACATTGTCTTTGCGTATAATACAGGCAAGAAAAGGATTTAGTTATATAATCATCAGCACCAAGATCATAACCACATAATTTGTCATCTTCACTTAATTTTGCTGAGTTAAATAAATCTGAAAGCATACATAGAAATTGACGCAAATAAGGCTGAGCTATCTGATTATTTTAGGTCAGACAAGCTCAGTCTTCGCTGATTTTACTTTAATTTATATATTGTCTTGATAATACATGCTGCCTTGAGAATAGCTTATACCCCCTTCTTAGCCTTTCGATGTTATAGAAGGAGGCTATCTTTATAGACTCAATCTATAATTTCAATCTATAGTGAAGCCTTCAACCCAAAATTCGCTGTCCTTATCGAGATCATCATGATAAATGATGAAACAATCCGGATACTCTTTAAATTCAGCTTGACATTTATAAGCTTTAACAGCATCAGCCGCTTGAGCTTCATCACTGTGATAACTTAAGCGCGTTACAATATCAATATTGTCTTCAATTGTATATTCATGTTCAACAGAATAAATGGTTTTTATAGCTTCTTCATTTGAAACATATACGCGTTTTATCTCTATAATAAAACCGTCTTTATAATCAATGAATCCAGGTAGAATAGAATAACGCTGAATCGCTTCTTTTGCTTTTTTCAATTTCGAATGATAGATTGTATAATGAAGTGCGACAAATAAATTGAACAAAAATATAACCCAAAAGGAAACTTTCGTGTAGAATGGAGTTACGAGACAACCTTCGAACGGAGGCAACCTTATGAGCTACCACCATATTAACACATTTGAACGCGGATATATAGACACATTGCACAAAATCGGTTACAACACACGAGAAATTGGAGAAAAAATTGGACGTCATCATTCGGCTATAGCAAGAGAACTACGTCGTAACAAACAAGAAAATAGTTATTGTTGCGAAAGAGCGCAAAAAATTATTTGCACCGTCGATTATTATCTAAGTCCAGGGGGAAATGCACACCTCAGATTGTCAAACAAATAGAAGAAAAGTCAGAATCAACATGGTCGCCTGAGGAAATATCTCACACTATAACCGCGGGGAAAGTCAGCTTTAAAACAATCTATTTGTGGCTGTACAAAGAAAAATTATCAAAAGGTGATCTAAAAGTACTTCGACAAAAAGGAGAACGCAGAAAGCCTTCAAAACAAGGCACTTTTGTTCATGGGACTTCTATTTCGCAGCGACCGAGCGAGGTTAAAAGCAGAGAAACATTTGGTCATTGGGAACTGGATACGGGTGTGTCAAGTCGAGGAAAAAGCAAGGGTTGTTTTGCAACTTTCGTTGAACGCAAAACACGATTATACACTGCTATAAAAATAATTGATCGCACAGCTGCTTCTATGGAACGTGCAATCAAAAAGCTTCATTCAGCCTTACCAAGAGGCGCATTTAAGACCGCAACCACCGACAGAGGCAAAGAATTTGCATGTTATGATACTGTGGAAAAGCATCTCGGCATCTCTGTTTTCTTTGCTGAGCCTTATTCGTCATGGCAAAGGGGTAGCAACGAGAATTCAAATGGTTTGCTGCGTGAATTCTATCCCAAGAAAACAAACCTTGCATTAGTAGATTCTCAAGAATTGGCTCGCAATCTTCGGCTTATTAACGAAAGACCAAGAAAATGCTTGGGCTGGAAAACCCCTATTCAACTTTTTTTACACGAATTGTCGCACTTGACTTGACAATTCATCTTATAAAATTCTCTTATAACGTCGTTCATGCAAACACTCCTTTATCATAAATATCTATTTAAAATATCTGCCAGTCCGGCAATATCATTTATTGCTTTCACATCATTTTTTGCAGACAATGTATCAGTTTTCAACGAAAAGATTGTTTTAATATGCCTTGCTCTTATCATTTTAAGCAGTGTTATCCCTGTTTCTTCTGCTTTATCAGGTTCACCGTCGCCACCGCCGCACAGTATCAACGCTCCGGTTTTCTCTTTTATAATTTGTTGAATCCCAAGGAAACGACGGTTTGCATAAAAACACTGAAGTCTGCTAAGCACGTTAAGCAAAGAACCGGTAAGCTCAGAAAAATATACCGGCGAAGCAATGACAATATTATCGCACTTGATTATATCCTTATAAACGCTTTGCATTTCATCATCAATACAGCAACCAGCTTTTTCCCAGCAATATCTGCAATCCGAACAAGGCTCAATTTTTGACTTGTAGGTATTTACAATCCTAACTTCACCCTTGAGCTTTGAAACCAACTCACTTATAAGAAACGTTGTATCACCATTCGCTCTCGGTGAACCGTTAAAAATCAGAGTTTTGATAATATCGCCTCCCATTATTTATTTTTACATTTAATTTCTGCTTCCATTATAGCACCACTTATAATATCTTTAAGTTTATTTTCTTCAAAATATAAAATCCCCTGTTCGGTTGCACCGCCTTTGGTAGCGACCTCCTGTATCGTTTTGTTATAGTCCTTACTATTGATTGCACTTAGAAAATTGTCTTCTACGATCTTGCGACTTGTATCTTCGTCAAATCCCATTTGTGTTCCGACTTGCTTGAATGCCTCAATAATATATGCCGCAAAGCCAAGACCACAGGCTGAAAATGCGGTTACAACGTCTATTTTATCTTCATCGACAGCAAACGCATATCCAAGCTTCTCAAAAATATTAGCAATTGTTTTATTTGTTGTTTTTGTATAGCCAATAATACCGTTTCCATTTTCCATCGATAATGTTGGCATTGCTCTGATTATTTCCGCATCATAACCCAACTTTTCTTTTATTTGTGCTATGGTAACGCCGGCAATAAAGCTGACGACAGTTTTATCGTCTGATACCGCTTTGTCGAATTCAGTTTTTAAAAAAACGTCCGATTTTAGAACAAGAAAAACTAAATCCGCTATTTCGAAAATTTTGTTTATATCATTAGTAGTATTAACACCGAATTCTTCCGAAGCAATTTTCAATGTTGATTCACTTCTTGCACAAACATATATATTGTCTGCCGTTTCTATATCGCGGTTAAAGATACCCTTAACCAATGCTTTACCCAGATGTCCGAACCCAATTACTCCGATTTTCATTTTAATCTCCCGATTTTATAAACTTCAACCTTGTGTCTTCTTTATACTTTACCCTTGACGGGTTTCCCTCTGCTCTATATATTTTCATGTTTTTCAAGTCGTATATTGATGACCACACAGCATCAAATACTTGTGCTCTGTCATATTGACACATAAAACCTTGTTTACCTGTCAGGATTTCTTTCATATATTCTACTGAGCAATTTTTCCTGTCCTTGAGAGCATTATACACTGTTTCATATCTTTCACCCGAATGGATATCGTCAACCCCGTCATACTGATATTGCAGCATTTCCGGACTTTTCAGGTTGTTAGTTGCATGGACGAAAATCTGCTCCGGCTCAGGTCTGATAACATACAGCGTTTCGCAGTTACACTCAACAACAGCCATATCTCCGGCACGGTCAATCATAGTTATGGTCTGCGCTGAGCCGATTGTGAAGTTCTGCAGTTTTTCCAACGCTTCCGCGACATTTTTACATTTTTCGAGGATATATCTGACCATCATTCCGGCATTAAGTCCGGGTTTTATCTTAAGCGGATATATAAATGTCAGCCCGACTGCCAACCCATGCTCATTGACACCGTCCTCCATTTGAATCATTGTTGTTGTATTGCCGATGAAGCTGTTGCTGTTATCAAGTTTGTAATATGTGCTTTCATACTGCTTTTCAAGGCTGACAAGAAAGTCGCTGTTTCTTCCGAAAATGATGTTATCGCCGTCGAAAACAGCAGTATTAGTACATCTGTTGTTGAAGATGAAACAGTACATTCCAAGCAGGAAAGTTGACAAGTCCTCGAACGGAATCCTCATTCCCTCTGCAACACCTCTGATTTCGTCCAGAACCTCAGGGTATTCCCTCTCGTATATTTTTATGCTTTCTTTGACAAATTCAATCTTTTTGCTGTCCTTGCTGAAGGCATGCGACAAATCCGCGCCGTGTTTATATAGTATATCGCCATATCTCAAACCTGCTTCGTAATGTGTGCCTTTAAATCTCGAATGATACACACGAAAACCACCTTTCAAACTAAGGCTAACACAATAAAAATTTTATGTCAATAGGCATATTTTATTTTAAAATATTTATAATTTCCAATGGTTCATATATTTGCTTGAAATGAGATCCCGCATTGTTTTTGTTCTTATCGAGCGAAAACCATTTTGCCTGAACTGCTTTCATTCCGGCATTTACAGCACCGGGCAGCTCATTACTTCCGCCATCACCGACAAATAGACAATCCTCAGGTTTTACGTTCAACAGCAGGCTTGAAAATAATATTTTGTTTATTATTTTCATACCATTCAAATGAAGATTTAAGTCCTAATTCAAATGTTGTTTCGTTTGGTACTATTTTTTTAATTTTATTTACATCAAGAACGTTATCATAATCAAAAAACGGAAAGAATTGTCGTATATTAATGTTTATGTTCTCATAATCAAATTTTATTATCCTTGCTTTCTTTTTTGCTGCTTTGGCACACGCTTCAACCCATTTATAAGAAGACATATATTCCTTGTTCCCAACATTGCAAATTGTTGTTTTCTCATTTGTTCGCTCAAAAAATTCACAAACGATTTCCGCTAGGTCATATACATAAATAAATTGTAATTTTGGATTATTGGAAGGTACAAAAACAGGCTCATCATTACAAATATGCTTGAAAATAAAGCTTTCGCGTTGAACATAATTATCCTCACCATATATGTAAGGAGGCCTTAGAATTACAAGATTGCTTTTTTTACTACTTAAAAACTCTGTATAATATCTCTCAGCTTTTATTTTATTCAAACCATAACTTGTCCAATATTTATTTTCAGCTAAACTATCATTTTCTTTATAAGGAATCTCTAAATTGTTAATATCATAAACAGCACTTGAGCTAATGAATATAAATGTTTTTACCGAATCAAAATTTAAAGAATCGCAAAGGATTTCAACCCAACTCATATCGTACCTACTTACATCGACAACAAAATCAAATTCTCTGCCAGCAAGTACAGTTTTCATCTGATTTATATCGCTGCGATCACATTTAATCTGTTCCACAGCATCTATTTCACATGCTTTTGTTCCTCTGTTCAATATAGTTACCTTATATCCACGTCCGACTAAACTTGATACTATCTTTTTGCCAACAAAATAACTTCCACCAAGTATGAGAGCTGATTTACTCATAATCATTAGCCTATTCCTCTTTCTTCCAATATATTTCAAAACTTCCCTTGCGCTTTTCAGCATTGAATTCTACTGTGTATTTCCCGCTTTTATCAAAGGACCTTTCTCATCTATGTATTTACATAAAAGAATATGACCTTCTTCAATAATTAATGCTCTTGCAGCATTTCTGATTTGGTTTTGTTTCATATGCTACTCCCTATTTCTCAAGCAGATATTTTATCATTCGATCTGGGTTGTCGAGAAAGTTCTTTGTCATAGTATAATGCACGGTTTCCTTATACGGCGTCAGCGTTATAGCATCGCCCGACAGCACGAATATTTCCGCATTTGGGAACGCAAGCAGCACAGGTGAATGTGTTGCGATGATAAACTGTGAGTTTTTGCCGACAAGTCTGTCTATCTCGGCAAGCAGCTTCATCTGGCTTTTGGGTGAAAGTGCCGCTTCAGGCTCGTCAAGGATATACAGTCCATTGCCGCCGAATCTATGCTCAACAAGTGTCAGAAAGCTTTCCCCGTGCGATTGATTGTGAAGTGATTTCCCGCCGTAGCTTGCAGATATTTTTGGTGCCGCAGCCGGTATTTTGTCAAGCTCATCGATATTGCTTGCGACATTATAGAAGCTCTCAGCTCTGAGAAAATAACCATCCCTTGGATGCTTTATACCTTTGATTACTGTCAGGTAGTCGCAGAGCTTTGAATGAGTTTCTGCTGTTGAGAAATCGAAGTTCCGTGTGCCACCCTCCGCATTGAAACCACTGCAGACAGCAAGCGCTTCGAGCAGAGTTGATTTGCCCGTTCCGTTCTCACCGACAAAAAATGTAACTCTTTTATCGAATCTAAGTTCACCCATCTTCAAAAGGTTAGCAACAACAGGCAGCTTTGAAATATAATTATCTTTCGGGATTTCTTCATCAATCCGCAGTCCGCTGACGTATAAATTGTTAATCATGATTTTTATTTTACCAATCCATATAACTCACTATGCTTAATAGATATTGAATTTTTTATTGATTCATTCAATAAACTATTTTTTATCGTCTTCTGTATTTTCTTTTGAGATGACATACTTGCCCATGGATTTATAATAATTTCTAAATCTCTAAATATATCATCTTTTATTCTTATGTCTATAAAATCGAAAACTGTTTTTTCTATTGGATAATTTAATGTGTGAGACAAGAAATAAATACATTGTTTGCGAAACATTCGATGCTTTTTCTCTTCCCTTCTAAAAGATCATTTATTCTAGCGTTACACAAGCAAGTATACCTTAATGTTTTATTAGTGATTATGCATTGAAAAGTATTAAAACTACAATAATGTGATAAGTGAGAATGTGATTTACTTTTTTCACTTATTTGAATTAGAACATTGTCAACATTTTCATTATCATCTGCTATATCACAAATTAATGAATATAGTTTGTCTAAATCCATATCCTCACGCTCCCTCTGTTTTAATATTATATATTCATTGTACTAAATTCTGCTAACAATGTCAATAAAAATGCTTATAAGTTCGTATGCAATCAACCATCATTCAGCATACATTTTATTACATCGGTCTAATTGCACAAAAATCCGGAGTGGTTCGCTTTTAAAAGCGGGCTGTTTTTGTGCATATTTCATAATAATAAGTATGATATTTTGATTATTTATACAAAGAAGCTATTGCTTGATAAAATAAACAGGTATATAATAAAAAAGATATTGCAAAATAGATAGAGGGAATATTTAATGGAATTTAATGTTATGAACATTTTTTATTACTGCGCCGTAATATTGCTAGCAACAAAGTTACTCGGCATGCTTACCCGCAGGATTGGTTTACCGCAGGTTGTCGGTATGATTATTGCAGGTCTGGTTATCGGACCGGCTATTGTCAGTCATCTGGGTATAAATTTTAACGGTATATTGAACCCGTCGGAAGCTGAGATGGATGTGCTTAATAGCTTCTCACAAATCGGTGTTATTTTCATTCTGTTTTCAAGCGGGCTTGAAACAGATTTCAAGGAAATGAAGACCAGCGGTGTTGCAGCCACATCGGTTGCTGTTATGGGAGTTATCATACCCGTTGCTCTCGGCACTTTCGGAGCTATGTTTTTCATGGGCGGTATCGGCGAAATAAACAATCTCGACAAACTTATGAATGCACTCTTCATCGGATGTATTCTCGCAGCTACAAGCGTCGGAATTACTGTTGAAACTCTTCGTGAACTTGGTAAGCTCAATACAAAGGTCGGTACAACAATTCTCAGCGCAGCTATTATAGATGATGTACTCGGTATTATTGCTCTCAGCTTAATAACCGGATTAAAGGGTGGCGGAAATATCGGTACTACATTACTCAAGGCTGCAGGCTTCTTCGTGTTTACAATCGGTCTTGGAATTATTCTTCGATATAGTTTCAAGATGCTGGTTAAAAAATATCCCCACAAACGCCGTACAAGTATTTTTGCATTAGCTATGTGCTTCTTCTATGCCTATTTTGCCGAAGAATTTTTCGGTATCGCCGCAATAACCGGTGCATATATGGCGGGACTTATGCTCAGTGGTCTTGATGATACATCATTTGTCGACCGTAAAATCGTTGTCAGTGGATATATGATATTCACACCTATCTTTTTCGCTTACATCGGAATCAGTGCAGATTTCAGTCATTTCCAGGTGTCAGGTCTGTTGTTTGCAGTAGTATTCGTTGTTATAGGTATTATAGGGAAAATTATCGGCTGCGGCGGAATCGCAAAGCTTTTTCATTATAACAACAGAGAATCATTATCAATAGGTTGCGGTATGATTGCCCGCGGTGAGGTCGCACTTGCAGTTTATGCAACCGGTCAGACTTTGATATATTATAAAGATGGTATTTTAAAAGGCATCGATCCTCTTGTCGCAACTATTTTTCTTATAATCGCAACTTCAATGTTATGCCCGATTCTTTTAAAAATGGTATTCAAGAAACAGTTGCCCCAAATCAAGGTCGATGGCAAAGAACATCAGGTTTCAATTGCCTCTGAAGCTATTGAAAATGTAGATTCAGAGAATAAATCTAAAAGCTGAAAATGATATTTGAATAAAAAAATCCCTGCATTATTTCTTTATGCGGGGATTTTTTATTAGCATTTTTTAAACATATTTAATTTCTATACTTCCGAAGCGGACATTACCGCTGAGTGTCAAACAAGGCGCATCTCCTGCGAGTACAGTAGAATTGTGTTGATGCTCGACACTGCCAAGATTGGCTTGCAGTTTGTCGATTACCTTCCAATCTCTCGGTATAAAGACATTCATCGATCCGAAGTTGCAGTCAAGATAAACCTCTGCTCCGTTTGGGTCAAGCTGTGCCTGATCGAAATAAACGTTCAGTTCTCCGAAGGATACATTGAATTCACCATTTTTCAAGCTTTCGCTGTGAAGATACTTGCTTGCTTCACTAAAAGAAGTTTTGGCGTAAACCTTATTGCCATTCAGTTCTTCCCCCTTGCTTGAGTTGCGGCAAAATACACCGTGCCTTCTTCTGTGATGTGGAAAAAGCATATCAATACCTGCAGTAAGCATTAACGCAACAAGAATTAAAAGCCATCCGGATATATCGGGTAAGTTTAACGGTTTTTCAAATATCATGTAAAGAAATGCCAATGGTACAAACACTCCGAAAAACTGTAGCTTAATCAGGCTGGTTATAATCATTGCAAATATCAGAGCTGTCGCAATAATTGTCATTGTTCCTATTTCACTGAACGAACCAATTTGAATTGCAATTATGAATACTGCCAAGAATAATAAAAATAATCCCCAGAACCAGTTTTTATTTTTCAATTTCAATCTCATTCCTTCCCCGGTAATTAACCGGTAAAATTGTTAATAAGTATTGTATAAAACCCTGTCATCTACGGTTGTCTTTCGGATTTCGTTCGTTTAAACGCTGCTGTAAATCCCGGTAATACAGTCGAGAAATATATATGGTCTTATGGCTGCCGATGAAGTTAACAAGGCTTGAAGCAGTGATGTTTCGGGCTATTGAGTAAATTTGTCCGGTATTTACGATTGTCGATTTTGCTGCGCGTATAAACTTCTTTGGCAATATCTCTTCCAACTCGTAGAGTCGGTATTTGATCCGATATGCATCATTCGCTGTGTGTGCATAAACAAACTCATCCTCAGTCTCAAAGAAAAGAACATCATCAAGCGGGAAGTAGTATTCTTGATTCTTTTTGAAAAAGGTTATTTTGCTGTCCGACAAATTTTGATCAATCAATAATTGATGAAGCTTGTTGATCTTTTCATCCACGCAGCCGCAGCGGATGATGACCTCATTTTCTTCAATATTATCAACTATCTCAATATGTATTTTCACCGTTTCACCTCCCACTGTTATTATTATACTACCGGCTTTTCAAAAATGAAATAGTCTTTCCGCAACAGGTCAGTATAATCGTTTAACAGGTTAAAATATTCAGTCAAGAAGAAAATCTACTTATTGGCATCAAAGCAAATCAATAGCATATAACCTCCGCCACCAAGTTTGTTTGCCTATATAAAACTAATAAATGAATTACCTTAGCAATTTGAAAAATGCCTTTACTCTTTGACTTTTTTCAAATAAATAAAATAACAATTCATTTTTTAGTTTAATATCTCAATTGCTTAGTCATACGATTGATATATTTATTATAACAAAAGATAGATTAAAAAGATATAATGATTTATTATGTCAAACATACCCTCCCGTCATAACCCATATGACAGAAGGGTATGTTTGATTGTAGATTTATCTTCGCGTGTTCGGTCCCATTGATTCTTTTTCGATATTGTGGTTTTGATTGATGTTCTGATTGTCTGTTGCTGCAGTATTAATAACTACATTCTGCTTCTTATCCGAATTGCTCGCTGCTTTATTAGACTTGCTATTCTTTTTACTCATATCTACTCCTCATACATCATTTGATTTGTTAGACTGTCTTTTTTTATTATTGCTTTGAGTTTTATGGTCTTTAGAGATTGGTGCCTGACCGTTGGTTTTCTTGATTTTAACTTCCTTTTTATCCTGCTGACTGTCTTTCGGCATATACTACCTCCCAAATAAGATATATATAGTTTACTAAAGTTGCGATGTTTTATACATAACAAGGTTCAAAAAATTTGACGATTAGGTGTAGTCGCATAAGAGCTTGCAGATTTACAGGAAGCGATTGAAAGCAAGGCAAAATTATGATATCGGTAAAACATATTCTCTTTTTATAAATAATCGTTGAATTATATTTTAAATAATGGTATAGTTAATATATTCCTATTCAATAAATATGGAGTTAGGTTGAAAGAAATTTTCAACTTTGAGAAAAACCGCTTGCGGATAGGACAGAATGATCCGCATTCCACAACGGAAATATTTCGTTGTGAAAACGCATTAAGCGTTTTATAGCTCATTTTGATGAGCAATTGGAAATTGAACCATTAAATTTATATTTAAAAAGATTATGTAAAGAAAAATTATTGTCTCCTTCTGAGGTTGTGGGGGTTGCGAATATTGAACGTACTTATGGATTGCAAATATTCAGAGGAATAAAAAATCCGTCGAGGGATAAGGTTATTCAGCTTGCTTTTGGTTTTGCTCTCAACCTCGACGAAACACAGCAACTGCTAAAAGCTGCAAATAAGAAAGTTGTAGTTAAATGCTACCTGAAAGAAAATTGCAACATTCAAAATCTAACTCTTGGCTTTCTCAGGAGCCTAAATCACAAAGGCCTGGCAAAGTTCTATGAATCATATGGAAATGTTACTAATTTCTTTGTCTTACAAGACTATGTTGAAGGTATCACGCTGAGTCAGTATGTCAACGAAAGGTTACCTTCCGAAAAAGAAACGATATCTATTATTGAACAGCTTTGTGATATTTTGATCTACATCCACAGTCAAAAACTACCTATAATCCACAGAGATATTAAACCATCAAATATAATTATAAACGATGGTAAGATAACATTAATAGATTTTGGATCATGCGGATTTTTTGATGATAAATTAATAGAAGATACTCTGTATCTCGGAACAAAAGGCTTTGCTCCACCTGAACAATACGGTTATGCACAAACTGACCGCCGTGCAAACATTTATGCTGTAGGCATGGTATTATTATATTTATGTACTGGCAACATCGATTTGAAAAACACAAGAACAATCAGAAATAAACACTTTTCAATTATAATAAAAAATGTACAGAATTTTCTCTGAAAGATAGATATAAATCAGTATCAGCTCTTAACTCTTCTATAAAAAAAGGAAATATCTCTGTACTATCGGATCTTCGTAAAATGCCTAATTTAAAAATATTATATCTGGCATTCCAACAAATTTCCGATATAACCGTGTTAAAATAACGGAATTGTTGCTTATGATATTAGCCTATTATCGAACAATGTTGAAATACAACCCACCGGTCTTGTAAAAATCTATTTACCTATACCTGATAATTTTGACTTAAACAAGCTAACAATTTATTATATTAATACTGATTTCTTGCAGCGTTCCTTTAATTATATCATATAAAACAAAATAAGCTTCTATTATCGGTATACCTTATATCAATTAGATTTAGAAATAATATTTTAATAAAAAACTCAACAGAACAGTTAAATCCAAATGGATAGAACTGCCCTGCTTTTACAATTATTAAAATGTGAGTTTATTTTTGTTCTGAGTTATTCGGATTATTATTCTTTACATTACTATTGTGTGTCTGTGTGTATAATGCTTTTATTTCCTGTATTTTTGCTTTATGTTCTTTTCGCTTTTTCTTGGTAATCAACAGTATGATACCAGCAATAATCAACAACGGAGAAATTGTTATTACACTGATTATTAACCATTGAACTACAGCTATCACTATATTCGAAACTGATATAAAACCATTTTTAATTAATGTTCCCATATCATTCCAGCTTAAAGCATTCCACTTGATGTCCTTCTTCGGCTTTAACGGATCATCAACTTGGCTGATAGTAACATTCAGGCTTGATTCGCTTACCAGCACATCCCATATTTTGATCTTGCCTTCCACTGCTTCAATTTCTTCGGTCAATTTGTTCATATCATTCTGGATCTTTAAAGTGTCATCTAGTGTAGCGGCATCTTCAAGAAATTCATAATATTTCAAAAGTATCTTTTTCTTTGTTTCAAGGCGGGTCTGAGCATCATAATATTCTTCGGTAATATCATCACTGGATGTTGAGCTGTTGATTATAACTGCCGCATCCCCGGCATATTCCATAAGTAAATCCAACTTTTCAGGTTTAATTTTAATTTCCGCTGTTATACTGGTATAATTATCTCTGACAGTCTTGGAATGTTCGAATTCATAACCACCATTTTCCTTGGCAAATGCGAGTATATCGGAGTATGTTTTGACAACATTAGTTGTTTCCAGCTGCAAATTACCGTTCTTAACGATTTTACGTAGTGTGGATTCAAAAACATTATCGCCTGCATCATTGTCTTCTTCTGTATTTACATATCCATCCCCTTTGTTTACATCGGTTTGTTCGTTAGATTTACTGCATCCTGTTGATAATAGTAATAATACAACTAATATTGTAACAAGAATTCGTGTTTTCATTATTTTCTCCTTTTTTATATGAACCAGATTTCAATACTTATTTTGTTTACAGTATAATAATCCTACTCCTCTTATAATTCCAGAGCTGGGAAATGATAGTCTTCGTATGTAATCGATATATTCTACTTTGAAAATGAGTTGATATGCACCTCGCACATAAATATCCAGTTCTGCCCAATTGCATTTTAACACTTCTTCAGTAAACTGTCAAGACTGGTGAAGATGATATATATTTATTTTAATAGCGGAAGTTCGAAACTTAGCAGTTCTAAAAACTTTAAATTTTGTATATGAAAAACAACCTCATTTTTACTTAAGGATGAATGAAAGACAAACTGGTTTTCGATTTCGGGCTAAAAGATGCCAATAATATTGCCGACATGCTGGATAGCTATGTCTATTATTTCAACAATGACAAGCCGACTTATGCTTCGGGTTACAAAAGCCCCGTTCAGTATAAACCCGAACAGGGCTTTTTATAACTTTTTGCGTGTCTACTTTTACTTGACAAGTTCACTTGTATTCAATGCTTCTGCGCTTTTCTTTTATCTTTTCAGTTATTTCTTTCGATGACTTGAAATATTGCTATACTGCTAAGGTTATGATCACCGGGGTCAAAAGAGGAAATATAAAATACATCGTGATGACCAAATGCGAGCCTTGCTGATATCGAAAAAGACTTGAAAAGTCTATATTTACACAGAAAAAAAGACCATCATAAGCGATACTCGATTGTATCATTTATGATGGTCTTTTATGGCTTCCAATCTTGACGCGGATAAACTAAAACTAATCTATCGATTGGATTGAGTCGGCGGTTTCAAAAAGCCGGTTCTCAGCCGCATTAATCAACATAAATTAGTTTTCTCCAACGGTTACACCCGAAAACGAAAGTTAATATAAAAGTCCATGCGAAGAGATCCAATATTGCCAATCCTCCACGGCTTCCCGTGTTTTTTCAGATGTGTCACCGTCAAGCGATAACTGTTCAAGCAAAACAGCAAATATCCGCCCCTGCCACTGAATCATTACAACAAGCCCGTCATAGCAATCATCCATTCCGGCAAGTCCTGTAACTGTTACTTTTTCTCCCGACAATAGCGGCGAGCGGAGCATTTGCTTGCTCGCATCTGCACCGAACGGGAACGTGAGTGTATCCGTTAAATAACAATGCCAAGCGGACATCTCTTCATCTTCGTTATATGTATCCACAAGGATTTCATTTTCAATGCATTTCATTCTGGCGCTGTCAGCGGCGTGCTTCGCGATAAGCTCATCATTGTCATCCAACGAATTAATGATTCCGTAACGTTCCTTCGAATTCTGGTAGGCATCATTCAAGCCTTTTCTGTAACCGGAGTCAAAGGTGATATTTCCTCCGAGAAGGAAGCTGTCATTGATTATTTTCCCTTTAAAGGGCAGCAACATACAGTTAACTGCAACCGGAAGCCTTTCCTTTGGAATCATTTCATCACATGTGCTGTAAATCCCGATTGTCCCATAAAGAAGCGGCATTTTTTCGTTCGTCATCAGCACCGAGTGGTTTTTCAAGTGCTTCACAACGATAAAATCAAGGTTGATTGCCTTTTTCCATCCGGCGAGAATGGAGATTTCATCCTTGTTCAGCGATTTTTCTGCCGAAATGTAAGCATCAATAATCCCGACATCTTCCCATATCTTAGTCCGCAACGGCAACAGCTTTTGAATATCCTGCCCCTTTGGGGAAGTCAATCTCCCGAGACTGGAATCTATATCGCATTTCGCGTTAACAAAATCCAACAGTCCCATCCACAACTTATAGAACAACTCCGCATCCTCGTCGGACAGTCGTCCCGCATACAGGTTTCTTATAACAGCCATATTGTTTTTCTCCTCGTCAAATATTCGTCGTAATCAATAGCTCTCCTGTAATCTCCATATTTTCAAAACGCATGATGCTTTCTTCGGCGGAGCCGTAGCTCAAAAGGTTTATGCTACCATACTAAACAGTATTCTGATCAATGTAGCAAACTTCTGATGGATATTTGGCTTTGGAAATGCAATCACGGTGAACCGATTATATATGCCGGCCGGTACAATAACATTTGGAGGTTCAGGAAGTCCAACCACAGCGATTGGTTTTGATTACTCTGATGATGGTGTGAATTGGACTAACCTGCATACAACTGCAACTGCTGATATCTCCAGTGTGAGTGCTGATCTACGACTGGAGACACCGGTAAACGCACGTTATTGGAGACTCACTTCAAGTTCCATAAATCAATTAGGCTGCGGCCGTTGTCCTAATATACTGCTTGGTTATGTTACTCCCGGATTGACATTTACAGCACCACCCGCATCAGGTGCTGCGATAACAATGGACTGCAAGATAGACCGACCGCTGAAAAACACCAACTGGGTATTGGATTTTGGTTTCTCGGTTCAATTTTCGAGGGGTTAAAACTATACTTGACAAAAAAATAATATCAATATAAAATGTAAGTAAATAATTTTAATATATCAGAAAACAATAAAATTTTAGTTATAAAGGAGACTATAAACGCAATGTACGATAATGAAAAATGGAAAAAATACAATGAGTTAACAAAAAATTCACCGCCACGTCAGATGGTTGTTAAAGCTGTTGAATTGTTTGGAGATTTTGTAGGAAATGCTATTGATATAGGCTCAGGTGCTGGAAACGACAGTATTTACTTAATAAATTATAATTGGAATGTTCTGGCTGTTGATAAAAGTTCAAACGGTTTTGATAACATCAAAAATAATTTATCAAACGAACAGAAAATAAAATTCTCGTCTAAGCAGATAACTTTTGAAGAATTAGATGTTTTACCAAAATGTGATTTAATTAATTCAAGTTTTAGCATACCTTTTTGTCAGCCAGCTTACTTCAATAAATTTTTGGATGTAATAAAAAACTCAATATCTGTGAACGGACGTTTTGCCGGAAATTTTTTTGGGAAAAATGATGGCTGGTCCAAATCCGATCAAATGTCTTTTTGCAGTATAGAAGATGTCAGAAACATATTTTCTGATTTTGAAGTTGAATTTATCGAAGAGAAGGAATATGACGGTAAAACCGCCGCTGGTAACGATAAGCATTGGAATATTATCAATCTTGTAGCAAGGAAAAAATAAGCTATAAAGGTAGTCAAAAACAGTTAATAATATTTTATAATATGATGTAAAAGCAGAGTAGAATCTCTGCTTTTTTGGTGCTTAAATATGATACTCGATTTTGAATATACATCTACATTAGGCGAAGGTTTTTCGCCTAATGCGGTTCATCTCATGGACAATGGTCTGCGAATCATTTAAGCTGCCTTGCAAGCTCTTTCTGAAATCTGTTCATATTGATTATTTCCTCCTAATTTTGAGCAAAAGAAAAAGCCCATAGATTTTTAGTCTATGAGCTTGATTTTGCCGGAATTTTATTGTGCGCGAGTTCAAATCTATCCGCAAAGCTAAAAAGTGGCATTTGCATCTATGAAATTGGAACTTGGTTTTTTGTGGCTGTATCTTTTTTATACAACCCTTTTGGCGAAGAACACGAGTTTGATACAAAATGCACCCGGTAGCTTTGTTCCCGTTTGTTGGGTGAACACGCTATACATAGACTGAGCTTACTACATCTGTAAAACCAACGACTGCCAGTTTATTCGCTTCAATAAGAAAAGCAGTTAAATCTACAGTAGAAATACCTGCCGAAAGAACCTCATACAAGGATTCACCGAGTTCTGATGCGGATGTGCCTGTAGTAATTGACAGAGTAAGAGCTTCGGATGATAATTCGGAAATTGATTTTTGATTGGTATCCGCAAGTGTTGATACCTTTGCCATCGCAGTTTCAAATCCAATGTCATATTTCATTATCGCAACAGTAGCAAATGATAATGCGGATGTTACGATGACTAAAGAAGCTGTTATTCCTTTTGCTGCAGTAGAACCAAGACCTGATAAACCCGATTCCAGTCCACTACTAACTAATTCGGTTTAAATAACAACTGAGCCGTCTTCCATACAAATCACCTCTCATTTTTGGTGACTAACACGGCTCAACGGCTCATTTTATTAGTTTTAAGACAGTATAATGCTTTAACTTAACGATTATTCCGTAACAAGCGTATATGCAGATATTTTTCTAATACGCCAGGTAATTAAAAGAGATAATAGGTAAGAAAATAATATAGTGATTATACAAAACGCAATCATCCAGAATGGATCTACGATAAAACCGGCTTTCATTACCCCCATACTCTTCATAGTGACAGACATCAACGAGTTGGTATAAAACGACCCTAAAAGGCTGCCAATAACTGCGCCAAGAATAATAGGTACTGTAAAACTGATTGCATGTTGGTTCATCAGCTGTAATGTAGTAAATCCAATTGCCTTTTGAATTCCCAATTCTCGTCTTTTACGAAGAACAGATGAACTGATGACAAAATATAAAACCAGGGTAACCACAAGCAGTGTAATTATCAGCATTACAAGTCCCATTGCTGCAACTATATTTTGATAGGACGCCATACCTTCAGCCATTTCCTCATCAAAATTTACTGCACCGAGCAATAATTCCTTATCGAACTGATCCTTTAATTTTTCAATGAACGCAGCAGCATCTGTTCCTTTTTCAAGATAAATATTCAAAGACTGCTGTTTAAAATCCGGATTAAGCCGTTTGAAGTCTTCAGTTAATATTGAAGAATTGATTCCTCCCATCGAAGAACCATTGGACAATCCAACGATTTTGAATACTTCTTCATGGTCGCCAAAACTTACTGAAACCGTATCATTGATTGTTTTATGCAGCCTCTCCGCCGAAATTCCGGCAATAGTTATTTCATTTTTATTTTCGGGGTAACGACCTTCATACACCAACATGGATTCTTTGGTTGAATAATCATCCATTATAAATGTAGAAGCTTCACTGCCATCTATCTTGATTTTTACCTGATCCAGATATTGTACTTTACGAACGTTATCCATGTTTTTAATGGTTTCTACTGCTTCCGTTTGATCTTTTTCGGGATTCAATACAGCGATTGCATTGCAAATCTCCATACCAGGAACTTCTGCAAAAGCTTTTGTATCGATGGTTGTATTATAAAACATAATCACACCGAAAACTCCGGAAAATGTAACTGCGGTAAGGATGATTATGATCATGATGTTTTGTTTCATGCTTTGCAGAACCGACTTAAAAGCTAATACAACCAAAAGCTGACCTTTTGCCTTTTCCAGCGGCAAGTGGTTTTTCTTATATTTATGCGCTGTGGTTTCGCCGCGAAGAGCATTAATGGGGTTAAGCTTACTCAGGCGACGAGCGGCGGTTAATGCAACCAAAACAACAATCGACAATAAAATAAGGAGGGCAATTGAACTGATAACACCATCAAAACCCTGCTCCCATCTTAATCCGGATTGCTGTTCGAAAACAGCAGATACTGAAGGTAATGCCGGATAAGAAAGTGCAATTCCGATGAGGCTGCCGACACCTGCGATTAACCCAAACTGTAAAATAGCAGAAAGTATAATCTGCCGGCTTGTATAACCGACTGCTTTTAAGGAGCCGATTTTCATAACATCTTCTTCTATGCTGTTTACAATCCTGAAATGTACTACCAATAAACAGACAATTACAATGATCATGGAAAAAACAACCATCATAACTGAAACCATGCTGGCCATCATACATCTTGCCATTTCGACTATTTCAAGATCGATTACCACAAAAAGAGACGATACATCCCCTGATATCAGAGAAGAGGAATTCAAGTCCAGAATATCACGAATTCCGCTTTCAACTGTCTTAATACTATCCGTATTATCCATGTTCGTAAACACTACGTGCATATTATTATCGGGATTATTTATGATATCCGCTACCTTTTGATAGGTATCTGATGTCAAATAAAAGCTCATAAACCCAGTGTCGACAGAACTGAAATAGATATCCTCTGTATAACCTTTTACCGTAAATAATAATGTTTTTCCCGTGTTTGTTTTTTCATCGGTAAATTTCAGCTCGATTTTATCATTTAGCTGATACCCGCTTACCGCTTTAAAAACGTCTGGAACATAAACCGACATATCCTCAGCTTCTAAATGTTCTCCGACAAATTCCCATTTAGATATTTCTCGCTGTTCATCCATATTGTTGAATAATACATTAAACGACTGTTCTTTTCCCTTAGAGGTTATTTTTGAGTCGAGCAGTATCATGTCGTTCTTCTGGATTTTCTCAATATGCTCATTTTCATTAAAATATGCTTTCACTTCATCTGTGTAAAGCGCATTCGGTATCATATAATAGACATCCGCCGGTAAAAGTTCTTCTTTCAGAGTGTTGAAAAAGTTACCGTAATTAACGACAACTAAAAGTCCGGCGTTGAGCAGAAATGCCGCAATAATAAACATACAGACAAGTGTTGCAGATACTGATTTGGTTTTGCGAATATTTGCTCGCGCATGCAACCACAATTTGTTCACGCTACCACCCCATTTCGGAAAGGAAAGTACGAAGTTTTTCGTGGCGTGTAGTATCACCGCTAACATATTTACCTAAATTGCATTCACCGCTGATTACACCGTCTTTTATGTATAAAATCCGATTTCCTCTTCTTGCGGAATGCAGATCATGCGTTACCATGATAATGCTTTGACCGTTATCATTGACATCGGTTAAAACATCCAGCACCGCTTTTCCGGACGCTGAATTTAATGCGCCGGTCGGTTCATCCGCAAAAACAACCTTCGGTTTGTTAATTAACGCCCGAACGATTGCTGCGCGCTGATTTTCACCGCCCGAAAGCTGTGTCGGAAATTTTCTCCAGATGGTTTCTGTTAATCCAACCTTTGTAAACAAGTCTTTCGCATTCGCAATTATTTGCTTTTTATCACTTCCGGTGAGCAATCCGCTTGCTAATATATTGTCTAAAATACTCATGTTATCTAACAAAAACATTTGTTGAAACACGAAACCGCAATTCTGTCTTCGAAAGATCGCCAGCTTGTCATTATTCAGACCTGCAATTTCCGCATCGAAAAACTTAATAGAACCGCTTGAAGGTCTGTCCATTCCGGACAGAGCGTATAGCAAAGTGGATTTACCCGCACCGGACGAACCCATTATGACGGTAAAGTCACTTTCATAAATTTCTATATCCATGTTTTTTAATACCTGTTGCTCCTGTGTACCGCTTTTAAAGCTTTTACACAGTTGATCTGTTTTTAAAATTGCATTCCCCATATTTGTATCTCCTACCAAAATAATATTTTAGAGCAAAAATCTATAAATACTTTCACGCATATGAGTGCTTCGCATTATAAACCTGATCACTTACGCGAAGTATAAAGATATTATATCATTTATAAATCACACTTGCTATATTATCATTATATAAATATGCAAAGGTTGATTTTTAATAATGTCTATTATATACAATAAAAATCATTACTGCATAATTTACTTTTGCTGTAGTAGAGCCAAGTCAGGAAAAACCAAATTCCAGTCCACTACTACCTAATTCTGTATCAATAACAAAAGAACCGGCTGCCTTACAAATCACCTCTCATTTTGGCAATTCGCACGACTCAACGACTCAATGTGATTATATTTTTTTATGTTTGAAAAAGAGCGTTGCTTAAGCACTCTTAGCTTCGTATTACGCTTATCAGTGAGCGTTATATATACAGTTGATAATGTGTCGGTTCAATTCCGAATGGGCAAAAATCCGACAGAGTAAACTTATTTTTTGATATGTAATTTTTCAATATTTCTTTTGTGGTATAAGTTAAATCATTTCTTAATAATGCGTCATCTATATTAAGAAATAACGCTTCGCTATTTTCGTTACCATCAGATATTGGCTCTCCGGTAACATAATTAACGGTAAAAATCGCCCACCAATCCTTTTTTGAAAAACGAATAGCTATTAGGTTATCAGTAGATGCTATGATTCCAGTTTCTTCTAATATTTCTCGTTCAAGTGCAACATTCGGCATTTCGCCTTCTGTTAAATACCCACCAGGAATTATTAGTAAACCTTTAGCTGCACCATACGCTTGTCTTACAAGCAAAACTTTATTATCTTTTACGACAATCCCACTCACTGATAAAAATCTGTTATCAGCCATTTATTTCATCTCCCCATATTATTTAAATAATCTAGTGTTACATAATGAAAACGCTCTTTACGATTTATACTAGTAGGCATCATCAAAATGTTTATTTCCATCCGCTCCAATATATGATTTCATTTTTCTTAAATATTCAAATTCAGGAAAGTGTAATAAACAATTACGGGCAATATGTGTACGTATCGGCTCGAATATGTTATCGTATTTCAATTTGTAAGACCTGTGAGTTCCGATTTTTGTCATTTTTTCAAAATGCCATTGATTGTTCCGAATTTCTTCATCCGACATTGGCAAATGGAGTTGGGATAACATTAAGAAATAATAATACATAACAGCACCAGTTCTTTTTCCTCCTTGGCGTACTCCAGTAAATAATTTGCCAATCCATTGTTTTTCATCAGGAAAAACTAATGCTATAAAACGTATGACTGCAATTGAAACTTCATATATTTCATCCTTATCGCTTTTCTTATCTAAACACATCGTTTTCAGCCTGTCGATAGTCTTGATGATCATATCTTGTACTCTCTCATCATCTGATCGCCACATTGTCAATATGCGGAGAATCTCCAACTCATATGAATTTGCAGAAAAAATATGTGTTTTGGGCATAGCTCCTGTAACTGTAATACGTTTATAGGTGCTGTCCGACGGAACAAAAAATAATGGATACATATTTACTCTGTCTTTTGGAATTTCTATTATTTTATGGAAACGTTCTATATCGTTTTTATCGCTTATATTGTTCAAGAATCTATCTGTTATATATTTCTTTTCTTCAGTTGAAAACTCATCTCCTCTGATTAGTTTTTCGCTTGTCTTGAATAATAACTGATGTAAAGTAGATTCAGAGTGATTTTGAGTCAGTTCAGTAATGACTGCTTCTAAAAATTCTGCCATAATAAATCTCTTTTCAAAATGATTTTACTGAGCATTAATATAATAAATGTGACGATTGAATTTCCAATTATGCTTATACTATTCGATTATCAACCCAAATGTCCATTTCATCCTTTGAAGGAACTTCAAACATATCCCAAAACCGACTAATAAGTTCGTCAGGAAAATAATAGGATAGAGTTCGACCTTCTTCAATTTCACGATTTCGTTCATTGAGATTTACGCGCAACACCTCATCTGACGAATCAATATAATGCCACTCAAAATTAATATTATGTTTTGCAAAAAATGTAATTGCTTTCTGCCTTTCTTTTTGTGTCCAAAAGCCCCAATCCAGAATAACATTGATTCCAACATCAACAATTTCTAATGATTTTTGATAAAGATAATTTTGCAACTTATCAACCACACAGCCATGTTCTTGTCCACCATTTGAACCAAACAAAACAAGGGTAATTTCATCTGATGAAAGTATAACAGCAGAGTTCATTTTTGACAAAGATTTGGCATATCGGGTTTTGCCGCTACAAATTTTCCCACATATCAATATCACTTTTGCCATAATAAATACCTTCCTCTAAAAATATAATTAATATGACGCTTGAACTTTCTATTTTAAAAAACACTCGATTTCGGATTATGCTTATACTGTTTTGTTGAGTATACATTCTTTAATAAAACGCATAGGAAAAAATTCATATAATCCGATACTCTCGATGCGTGTTTTAAAAGGTTTAAAGTTTTTAGCTATAATCGGAAGCGCTTTCAAAATTTTTTCTGGCTCATCTAACAGCAAAGTAGCGTGTGCAGTCCAATTGTAGGCTCCATTTCCACAATGGGGAAAGAATTTTTGCTGAAATTTAAGTAATTCAAAATTCATGTCTGGAGCAATAAATAATACACCTAAACCAAACAATCCGATATGACTAAGATGGATGTCAATACAAGCTGTGTTTGCGCATATTTTATCGAGGTCGTCTATCAGTTGTTTTTCACAATCAATATCTTTTTTACCCAAAGTAAAATGGTAAGGTATGTTTTTTGTTTGATTTCCTACAAAGCCATTTTGCTGGAGAATATCGTAATATCCAGTGAGTATTTCCTGAGTTTCTTTATCAAATTGAGCAAGCAAATAAAGATATTTGTCTTTCATCTTCAACACCACCTAAATAATCAATTCTTTTATAGTTCACTTAACAAATTCACCTTGAATTGTTTGATAATCTATAAAGATATTATAGCGTTCTGGCTTAAACATTAAAACGCATAACCCATCGTCCTCCGAGCCATTAAAATGTTCTGCCAATTCATCGTACCACATTTGCCGTTTAACCTCTAAATCGGTAATTATTTCGATTTTTCCTATTAAAGATATACCCGAAAAGCTTTTGTTTTCAAATAAATATATGCAAGCGCGCGGGTCTTTTCTTATACGGTTTGGTTTATTTGCGCCAATTCCCGTACAGAAAGCAATCCAATTTGTTCCATCTGCTCTTGAAGCTGTAATCATTGAAGCAGACGGATAACCCAACTCATCTGTCAACGTCATAACCCAATCAAATGAAAGCCCCGATTCTCGTGTATGTGCGGTGCATTTATTGATTAAATCTTCAGCTTTTTTCAGTAATATTATACTCATTAAATGACCTTCTTTCATATAAATAATCGAAATTCCGTCACCATCTTTTTGTGGAAAATGAAAGAAGTCGACTGTTGGCAATAGGTAATCCTTCTTGATTAATTACAAAAACACAACGTGACTTTAATTCATCAATATGAGGAATGAATTTTTTTGTAAAATAATCGCAAGCATCATTTTCAGATTCAAATTCTAAAACTGATGTTTCAATTCTCGCCCAATGAATTTCGTCACCATCATTATAAAGTCTGAATGTATACCCATTTGGTAAAACTGGGCCAGAAAGTGACGAAATTAGTTTGCTCTGTAATTTCATAATAATATTCATGTATGGAATGCTTTTATCTAACATCGTTACCTCACTTAATAAATGTTTTGATGATTAAATATCAAATTATGCTTATAATGCGTTTAAATAATTATATGCTTATCAGCCCAATCCATCATAATCAAATTTTCCGTTGAAAGATAAACTACTTTTTTACTAACATCGGTTGGAATAAGAAATTCAAGCTCGCATTTATATTTTTTTGTAATTACACAAGCATACAAAAAATTTGACAGGATCAATTCATCTTTAATCTTTATTGAATGATAACCGTCAAAGCAACCTTTTGGGTGATTTATAAGATTATCATAAAGAAAATAAAAACGGATACCTGGGGTAAAATTGTTTTCCAATTCTAAGTATGTTCATAGAAACACTTCCTATAATTTTGTTGGCTTTCTTTTTTTCTCTTGATTATACTCGTATGTTAATAACGCCTAACGTTCTAAATTCGATACTCTTCCTTAGAAAAATCACTTATAGAAAAGTCATACATGCTTGCAGCTTGAGGTTTCAAATTAAAATCCAATACAATTCCACGTGCAAGCGAGATTCCTCGCCGTAATTTGTGCATTCATATTCGCCACCATTTGCAAGAATAGCCTTGCGGCTACCTAAGTTTGTGTCAACGCAGCAAAGCAACACCTTTTCAAGGCGGTATTCTCTTGCTTTTTCAAGACATAACCTCAACAGTTCCTTTGCGTAACCTTTCAGGCGCTCGCTCGGACGGACTGAATAACCTATATTACCGTCAAAATTGCGTAATTCTTCATTACTAAGCTCATGCCGCAAATGTATCATTCCAACAATCCTGTCATCACTCTTACGAACCGCTATATATTGCGTCGCAATAGGGCAATCCTCATATGGATTTGTTTCGGCATGTTCGCACAACCGACAATTTTCAATCCAATCAATCGCACGATCAAACTCTAAAATGCGTTCTGCACCCGGTATTCTATTAACGTCGCAAACAGTAAAATAATCATTATAAGTAATAAATTCGTCCCGGTACTCAGCAATTTTCGCTGCATACTCAGCAGATGGCTTAATCAATTTAATTTCGCTCATTTTCTCTTGCCCACTTTCATGATACATCATGATATATTGTGTGCTATACAAATTAAATGATGATTGAACTTTCTATTCTAAAAAACTCTCGGCTTCGGATTATGCTTATTTTCGAGGATATAATTATTCGTTATAATAAAGAGCCCATCCAATACCGAACTTATCAACCACAAGACCTAGCAGCGTTGCCCATGGATATGGACCTTCAATAGAATGACTTTGAGCATCTTTGCTTATTCCATCATAAGCTTGATGAAAATCGTCCTCTTCGTCAAAACGAATTTCACAGGATAAAGCACCTTCAAAACCAGTCCCTGTTACTTTACCCGGACCAATTAAAATATCAAGTCCGTATATGTTCATCATAATATGGATATCATCACTGTTGGATGGTGTGCTTTCTGAAAGTTTCTTTGCTTTGAAAGCTTTATGATATATTTCAAAAGCATCAATTCGATCTTTGTTCGTAGGTCCTATGCTGAATGACATAGTGAATTGCGGGTACTTTGACATTATGTTCTACCTCCAATTATAAATAGTGAGTCGATTTAATTTGCAATATTGTTTTATTTAATATTACATAATAAAAACGCTTGACTTCGGATTATGCTTATATTGAGCATCAAAAATTCTTTCTTTTAAGTCCATTCCAAAATTCCATTTCAGCGTCTGTAGATTCATTTGGATAAACTTCAAATTCGCCAGCGCCTGCCCATTCAGTTGATTCATTGAACCAATTACTTAAATTTACATATGCAGTTCCGATAGCTGTATCAGCATCGGGAGCTGATACTTTAATACGGACATAATCACCTTCCGGTATAATATGTAGTTCCATATCATCAATTAAATTCTCAAACGTCTGTCCTGTGGTCTGAACGCCTATCATATAAGTGAATTCTATAAGACCTTCACTTGGAACGTGATGATCTTTGCAAATACCAAATCTAATAACCGGTTTTTGTATGTTGGTTATTATCGACGGGACATCATTAGCAAGAAAATTAGCCTTTAACGCACTTATTGCGGGAAAACATTCAGGTGTACCATGTGTTACTCTAACTGTACGACCTACCACATAAATTGGTTGCTCTAATTTGAATTCTTCGATAGTAAATTCTGTTTTCTTTTCCATGGTTGTATCTCTCCTTTTTCTGTCCACTATTATAAATAATGCTAAATTGATTTTTCCTCAATATATTTAAAATAATATCACAATCCCATAATATAGTCAACGATTATTAAAGATTAATTAATTTTAAATACCTGCTCTCCATTCTTTATAACAAGCTCGAATTCTTTTCTGCA
>Ga0209417_1001917_pt1 | contig 35541 bp, 54 predicted proteins | sample RifGroF2_FD_184002 | JGI IMG/M metagenome (GOLD analysis project Ga0209417, IMG submission 184002) | Groundwater microbial communities from Rifle, Colorado, USA - Groundwater F2 (SPAdes) (version 2) | ecosystem: Environmental > Aquatic > Deep subsurface > Groundwater | place: Rifle, Colorado... | reverse complement strand
CTCCAACAGCCGCCGCTTCTCCCCAATGTCCGCCGCAAACCATCTGTTCTCCAGCGTTTGCGACAGTTCAAAAACCCGCAGCGCCACTTCCCCAATCTCCAACTCCTGCCGATCCTGCCCTTCTATATTTTCCAGTTTCATGTAAATATATTACAACTTACTTGGTTTTTTGGTAATCTTGAAAATCAATGATTTTTCCTGGAATGTCAATTGACAGTCTGTCTTTTTGGGTGTTTCCTTTTCTTAAGGTTAAGTATCTTGAGATATTGATCTCTTCTTGAAAACTGGGTCTTTAACATTTTTTGCAGGGCTGCCATGCCTTCCTTGTTCACACCGGTTTCACATTGTCCGCATTGTTTATCCCGAAGAATCTGGCTTCCCCGGATTTTGTTCTGGGGTGGTGCCATCAGCATTGGCTTGCTTGGTGCGCTATTTGCGGTAGGCAGCACCAAGGCCAATGCTTTTGTGCAGCATGTTCTAGCGCTTTTTCCGTGGGCGCCTGTGTTGCTCCTGCCCTTGGGGCTGGGGGCATCGGTCTTTCTGGCCAAAACCATTTTCAAGGGAACCCAGGGGAGCGGCATTCCGCAGGTGATTGCATCGCTGCATGCGTCCGATCGTGCGGAAGCCCGCCACCTGCTCTCCGTGCGGATTGCGTTTGGAAAGATGTTCCTGACCCTGCTGGGGCTTTCCTGTGGCGCATCCATTGGCCGTGAAGGGCCAACTGTTCAGGTGGGCGCATCCATCATGCATGCGTTGGGCAAACACCTGCATATTCCCGGCAGGCATATCCATCGTTCCCTGATTCTGGCGGGTGGCGCGGCGGGGATAGCCGCAGCTTTCAATACCCCCCTTGCAGGCATTGTGTTTGCGATTGAGGAACTCAGCCATTCCTTTGAGGAACGTACCAGCGGCACCACGCTGACAGCGGTGATCCTGGCGGGGCTTGTGTCCCTCACTATTCTTGGAACCTATACCTATTTCGGGCAATATGAGGTTGCGTTTTCCTTTGGCATGGCAACAGCCATTCTTGTCCTGTCTGCCGGGGTTTTTGGCGGACTGATGGGCGGAATTTTCAGCCGCATTCTCATTCAGGCCGGGCGAAAGCTCCCCGGATTCCTGCAACCGTTCCGAAGTGGTAAACCCGTTTTGTTTGCCATGGCCTGCGGCGTGCTGCTGGCCGTTTTTGCGTTATTGTCCGGCAATACAACCTTGGGAACCGGATATGAGGAAGCGCGCATGATGCTGGAAGGCCATGATGGCTTTTCCCCGTTTTATGGCCTGCTCAAAATGCTGGCGACCATTGTTTCCTATCTCAGTGGCATTCCGGGCGGCATTTTTGCCCCATCCCTTGCCGTGGGGGCGGGGATTGGAAACAATCTGGCACATTTTCTGCCGTCCCTGCCGGTGTCGCTTGTGGTGATCATGGGAATGGTTGGGTATTTTTCCGGCGTGGTGCAGGCTCCCATTACGGCAGCGGTCATTGTGATGGAAATGACCAGCGACCAGGAAATCATCCTGCCGCTTTTGGCGACATCGCTGATTGCTTGCGGCGTGTCACGCATGATCTGCCCGCATCCGCTTTACCGGACCCTGGCTGAAGATTTCCTGAACAGGCAGGAATGATCAGAAGACGAATTTGACGGCGTAAAATCCACCCAGAAAGATGAAAAAGGCGATTGCCGTGATCCAGCCGAGATTGCGGTCAATGAATTCCTTGATGGGGGCACCGTATTTCCACAAGAGCCCGGCCACAAGAAAAAACCGCATTCCGCGTGAAAGGAAGGATGCCAGGGCGAACATGGGCAGGTTGAGGCCCATCAGGCCGCTCGTGATGGTGATCACCTTGTAGGGAAAGGGCGTGAAGCCCGCCATGATGACAATCCACCAGCCCCAGGCGTTGAAAACCTGCTGGAACGTGGCGAATTTATCCTCGTAGCCATAAAAGGCCAGCAGGGGTTGGCCCACCACTTCAAAAAAGAAATAGCCAATGGCATAACCGAGGAAAGCGCCAAGCACCGAAAAGATGGTGCAGGTAGCGGCATAGAGCCAGGCTTTTTGGCGGTTTGCCACCACCATGGGGGCCAGCAGTACATCCGGCGGAATGGGAAAGCAGGAGCTTTCCGCAAAGGAAATGGCCATGAGGGCCCAAAGGGCATGGCGGCTTTCCGCCAGACGCAGGGTGCGATTGTAAAGGGATCTGAGCAAAGGTGTTCTCCTGACTTGGAAGCTTTAGCAAAATGCACAGGAGATGAAAAGGGGAATTGACCACAGGGATTGTTTATGTATGATGACCGCGTTGCCCCTGTGGCGAAATTGGTAGACGCGACAGACTCAAAATCTGTTGTTCGCAAGGGCGTGCTGGTTCGAGTCCGGCCAGGGGCACCAACGATTTCCGCAAATTCCTATTCTCCCGAAAAATCGGCTAGGACACACATAGGACACAGAATTTCTGAAAAAACTGTGATGTGTCGTGAAGGTTTCAAGCCGCACATCCATTTTCATGCGAGCGCTCATATTCGATCACAGAATCCAGCGGATACAATATACGCCCCCTGAGTTTCAGATAGCGCGGTCCAATCTTCATGCATCTCCAGTTTGCAAGCGTTGTCTCGGTGACGGCATTCCTCCACCTCTGTACAAGCTCATTAGGGCGGAGAAACTCATGGTTTATATTCATAGAGTGATTCGCATTCATGCTGCGTCTGCCTTTTCTGCCAGGGCGCTGGCTATCTGGAAATTCTCCCGCACGAGCGCTGCGGCCGGGGGAGGGCTGACGCTGTTGCCTACCATGCGCACCTGTGCGGATTTTGTGAGGTTGATGCGCTGGCCTTCTGGCCCGGCGCCGTGTTCGATGATGTAGGATTCCGGGAAGCCTTGCGCGCGAAACAGCTCCCGCGGCGAAAGCATCCGCAGGCCAATGTCCACGATGGCGTAGGATTCGCCGTGGATGTTTACGGTGACGAGGCCGAAGCGATCTTTTGAAGTGATCGTGTGCAGCGGTTCGAGCATCTTCGGGTCTTGGTCGGTTCCATAATATTTGACCATGAAGGCCAGCACCTCGGCGTGGTGGGTGCCGCCTGCGCTGATGGTGTGCAGGGGCTCATAAACCGGCTGACCCACATTCTGCCCGCGCATCTTGACAATGGTAGATGCCACGAGGGAATGGTGGTCAATGCTGGTCACCGTGCCGACGGGCTGGTTGACCGCCTGGCCGACGACCCCGCCATAGTGCTTTGTAAGGAACGCGGCGACATTTTCCCCATGCCCCGCAGGTTGCCCGCCGATGACGGGGGCAATGAACGGCGCTGGCGCGTTCACGACATAGCGCATGATACCCTTGGCGATGCGGCGGCAGGTGGCCTCCGCGAGGGGCTGGCGCCGGTCGAAGATCGACGGGCACGGAATTGACCAGTCGATGCACTCGGCCGCCGTCCTGTATGGCTCCCGTCCGGTTCCATGTGTCGGTTCCGGCCAGGCAATGCGCTGGCCGTCACAGCGGGCAATCAGGAACAGGCGCTTGCGGATGGTGGGTGCGCCATAGTCACAGGCCCGCAGCTCGCGCCACTCCACCTTGTAGCCGTGGCTTTCAAGGGCACGCACATAGCTGCCGAAGGTATGGCCGGAGAGCTTCTTGATGGGGTTGCCTTCGCCATCTACGGGGCCCCAGGTGATGAACTCCTCGACATTTTCCAGCATGATGATCCGCGGGCGGACGGTTGCCGCCCACCGCAGCGCAACCCAGGCGAGGCCACGGATGTTCTTGTCGCGTGGCTTGCCGCCCTTGGCCTTGCTGAAATGCTTGCAGTCCGGCGAGAGCCACATCAACCCGACGGGCTGGCCGTCGCACAGGTCGCGCGGCTTCACCTTCCATACGCTTTCGCAATGGTGCTGCGTGCCGGGGTGGTTGGCCGCGTGCATGGCGATAGCTTCCGGGTCGTGGTTGATGGCGATGTCCACCGGGCGCCCGAGGGCTATTTCAATCCCGGTGCTCGCACCGCCACCGCCAGCGAAATTATCAACAATCAATTCGTGCATGGTTCTCATCCTCAAACTTCGGCGCCTTGAATGGCACCCGCTCATTGAACTCTGATTTCTTGCCTATGTTGAACTCTGACACCGGGCGGTGGTATCCCATCACCCGCGTCCAGATTTCGCAGGGCTGGCGCTCCTCGTCCTTCAGGTGGATGGTTTCTTGCCCTGTCATGGCTTGCTCATCCTCACGAGAAGCTTCAGGCCAAGGAATTTCCGACAACGGATGACCATGAACCCATTCTTTTCGAGGATGGAGAGGACACCGTTGGCTGCATGCATGTATTCGTGAGATTCCCCATAGGCATGTATGTCCTTTTCCTCCTCGACATGCTGGCGCAAGGCAGCGGCCAACGCTTCGATGGCTTCCTTACTGTCGTCAGTCGTTGGCTTCGTCATCTTCCATCCTCCGCCGTTCGCTTATCGTCGGCCCGTGATATTTCCTCATGGTTGAACAACAATCTCCGGAGCAATAAACCCTGGTCTTGCGCCATTGCCCGCGCATTCTGTTTTCATCGTCATGATCAGCCCCACGCAGGCATGACCGGCCTATTGGCGTTTTCGAGTGGCGCGATGAAATCCTTTCAGCGTGGTGCCTATTTACATCCCGGGCCATTACCATTCCTCCCTCGGAAGTGGCATGATGGTGTGTTCGCACCCGGGGCAGGTCATAACCATCGGATCACCGCATTTCGGGCAGATTGGGCTTCCGTCATCGAGCACACCATCCGGAGTCTCAAAGCGCAGAGCGTTGGCAAGCTGCTTTTCGAGTTCCGCGATACGCTGGCGGTTCGTGAGGACCTCTTCTTTCAAAGCAGGAGCCGCGGCTATGAGTGCCGCATTCGCTGATGTCCCTTCTTTTGACCCGCACCAATGCGCAGTCGCAATGGTTCCGGGGACGACACATCCGGGGAACTTCCTTTCTATTGCCCCGTTATGTCCTTTCTCCCACGGCCCTGGCGTGTGTCCATCGAACTGCGACAAGTCGATCTGTTTGTTTTCCTGTGTCATGCCGAGGCCCTTTTCTCGATGATTTTCTTACGGCTCATGGCTTCACCATCCTGAACTCAATCACCCACACCCACGGGTTATTTTCCCAGGCGCTGGCGATGCCGGCGTGCTTGATTTCCCAGTGGTGGCGGAACTCATCCCTGGCATCGACAAAAAGTTCCGTTGGCATTCCCCATTGATCCGGCCTTCCGTCTGAATGATGATGGCCTTCGGCGCTGGCGTCCTGCGCGGAGATGTTCTGCAGGGCCTCAATGCGCAAGCCGGTCACCTCAAGCCTGATCCGAGCCATGGCCCTGGGCATGAACCCTGAGGTGTAGTCGAAGCAGGTCCAATGATTGAATGGCGGTCCGTAACCATCTGCCTTGTAGCGAACAACCTTCCCGTGCTTCGATCCTGAAGGCGGGATACTGATGCGGCAAGCCTCCCGTACCCAAAGCATGTCTCCGACCTGGCCATGGATGCAGTCCCGCGTCGTGAGTTCATCCCCCCGGCTGTGGTGGATGAGGCCATATTCTTGCGGGCAGCCGGTGGCCGCGGCGCCGTCGGTCAGAATCCCCATGCGTGGTTGCGGCTTGATGAGGATGCGGTGCTGGGTTTTCCGGCCATCGAGGATGGCGCGCACCTGCGGGGAGGAAAGGACGATGGGATGCTCTGTCATGGCTGCACCCGCTTGAAGTCGATGGCCCAGACCCACGGGTTTGCATCCCATGCATCATTGCCGTGGATCTGTTCCCAAAGCATGGCGAAGCTCTTGCGCGGGTCGGCAGCATGGAAGTGGCGGCCTTCCTCAGTGTGGAATCCGTCATACCCGGGCTGGATTCCTTCAGCCATGGCATCATCCCTGCTGATTTCATTCAGGGGCTGGATGCGCACGCCGGTGATTTCGAGGGTGATGCGGCTGGCGCAGCGCGGCATGTGGATAGATGGTTTCCAAGGAGCACCTTCATCCATGGCATCGTCATCGCGATCATCGTCGGTGTCGTTGGTCGCCTTGTAAAATATAAATTGTTTTTCTCCGATCAGCTTCCCCCATCCGAAAGTCTCCCTCACCCACAGGCGGTCGCCGGCCATGCATCCATATGGGCAGCGCCGGAACACCCCAGCCAGAGGAAGCTCCTGCCGGGGATGGCGTCCGTCGATGAAGGTCCACGATATTTCGGTTGCATTTAAATGCAACGCCGGCCCGAAGTCCGTGATCCGGCCATGGCCCAACAGGTGGTTGATCGGGCGGCGCGTCTGCGTCTTTCGGCCATCGAGGATGGCGCGCACCATCGGCGCCGAGAACAGGATAGGGCGCTCGGTCATGCTGCCCTCCGGCGTTCTGCCCTGAATATGAAAGCCCCGTCCACATCATTGCCGATTTCAAATGTCGCGCTTCGGCCGTTCGATGCGATCATCGCATTTGACAGGACGGCAAGGGCCCCCTGGATGAGCTCTTTCGAGGGCATCAGAGTCTCAACATCCGAGCTGTAATGTATCCCCCGCTCAAGCTCGGCAATGCGGGCGCGATTTGCCTTCAGCTCAGCGATCATGTCGGGGATGAGCTTTATGGCCTGTGCAACGGGGTGGGCAATGTCCCGCACGTCCTCGCGGTACACCTCACCGCAGGCGCGGGCTGCAGCCAGCCCGGTTACTTCCTGCGGCCCAACCTCGAACTTAAGGAACTCCTCTGCCTTGTGCAGAATGCCTTTGTGTCGGAAGCGTGGCTGCGCCCCGGAAAATCCGGAACGGGTAAATCCAATTACATACCGCCTGCCGTAGTGAACCGTAGCAAGGTACACTTCCCGCCCATGGCCAAACCATCCCCAAGGCCCTGCTTCGAGGCCATCAAACTGCGACAGGGCGAGTGCTTCCGTGCATTTCGTGCTTTTATCGTGCATTTCCTGTGTCATGTCATTCCCCCGTCTTCCAACCCATAAAGCGCTGTAGTGTCACCCCAATTCTGGCGGCGACAGCGCAATGCTCTTTATTTACACCGTAGGTTGTCATGTGCTCACCGCACGGGTCCGGTTTCTCGCCAACGCGGCGGGCATATATGACAACCTGATCGTATCCGAACTCTTTGGCTATTCTCTTCGCCGCCGAGATAGGTATCCTCTTCATTGCCCTTGTCATGACCGCGCCTCCCGCATCATTTTGTATGTTTTTGGCGCGTTCTTGCCCTTCGACCAATCAATGCCAACCTCCACCTCCATAGATGCGGAGATGGCATCCCACGCGGGAGCGATCTTTTTCCAGCCCGAATGTTTATCGGCCAAGGTGTCAACACATTGGCGAATGGCGGGAACGATCTTTATGAGCCGCAGGCAACGGCCCATGTCGTCAGGATCCCATGGGATGTCGCAATCGTGATAGCTGACGCCTAGGAATTCCGCAGCCAGTGATCTCGAAGACACCCCAACATCGCCACTGAACAACCACTTGATGACTGCCATCTGTTCCGGTGTCATGGTTTTGCTCCTGGTGTGTAGATTTCGGGTTTCGGTTCCATGGGCATCCGGGAGATTTTCTCCAGCTGCTCGGTGGTTTTGTGTACAAGGCTCATGAGGACGGCGTTGTATTGGTCGGCGCGCAGGGCGTCCTCGTCCCTGGTCAGCTTTTGGTAAATGGTCAGCGGTTCCTCCCCGGCCTGGCGAAGGGCCAGAACCCGGCGGGCCAGAATGATGCGCACCTTGTGGATGCTCATAGCTCCGCCACCTTGACGGAGATGAGCAGGACAACCGCGATAAAGCAGCCACCCATGCAGGCGCAGCCCAGCCAGATCAGGGCGTCTTCCAGCCATTCCCGCTTGGTGAGGCCAGAGGCCATGATGGCTCCGGCGCCGGAAAAGAGGGAGATGAGGAAAAACTGCGCGAGGGCGTAGGTGATGGTGGTCATGTCATTCTCCCATGTCGATGGCGTCGCGGAACCACAGGAATGTCGGGAACCGCGGCTTGTCTTTTGAACCTGTCGGGAAGAAGCGGTATTTTACCACCTTGCCCGTGAAATGGTCGCTGTTGTCCCAGATGCGCTGGCGGGTTTTGTCATCGAAGCCGGTGCCGATGTCGAACTCAACCCCGGTTTTTAGGTCGCGCACATGCAGGGCCCCGAGGGTGTTCATGCCCACCATGTTGGCCTTGTGGCTCGATCGCTTTGTGTGGCCGAGCGCATCCACCGTCGGAGCGTTGTCGTTGCGCTGGCGCTCCTGAAAACCGATGATCTCGGCCTCGGCTTCATGGAAGCGCTTTAGCTTCAGCAGGATCTGTTCCCGGAGCGAGCTGCGGCCCTCCTTGTAAATCCCGTGGGGGTCGCGCAGCATGATGCCCTCGTAGCCCGCTGCAAGGTATGCACGTTCGATGATGAGGGCTTCTTCCGCGCTGGACGCCAAGTCCTGCTGGACGAGTTTCACGGGGATCCCCATCTCGGTAAGTGCGCTTTCGCAATCGTGCAGGCATTCAAGGCGCTCTGAATAATCCCCCTCATCATCGAGCAGGTTGAATTTGCGGGTTTCGCCGTAGCGGAACACCGGGGCAAGGTCGAACGCATGGAACACCAGCCCATCGATGGAGGCGTCCTTCGCCATAACCACGGATTCCGTCCGGCGGAAGGCATCCTCTGCCGTCGGGTCCCCAACTACCAGCTCGCCGTCAATGCCCGGCAGGTAGATGGCATCGTTGAACAGGGCATTCAGGGCGGCATTCGGAAACGGCTTGCCGGAGCGCGACATCAACCGGCCATCTGTTCCGCCGATGGCGCGGATGCCGTCTATCTTCGGGCTGATGAGCAGCGGCCAGCGCAGCGCCTTCAGATCATCAACCGACTCGGCGAGGAGGGGGCGGAAGGGTTTCATTTGCCGTCCTCTTTCTCGATGTCCTCGACGGTGACCCGGACGCGATAGTCGAGCGCGGTGAAGATGTCGGCGATCTCGCGGAGGTTCAGTTCGCCGAGGCCATACATCTTCCATGCCAGGGCCCGCTTATCCATGCCGATCATCTTGGCCAACGCAACGAGGGAAAACCTGCGCGTGCGCTGGCACTTCCTGATCAGGCGGCGGAATTCATTGTTGAGATTCTGCATGGCTCACTCCGCCGCCTTTTCCATGAGGAAAACAGACATACAGCCAGCGGCGAATGCCCATGCCAGCACCACGACAAAGCGCACCATGCCTGCATCCGGTGCAACGCTCTTGATCGCGTCATCCACCCTGGGTGCGACAAGCGCAAAGGTGGAAAGGGGAAGGACGACGGGGATGAGGGCATGGTTCACCAGCCCACAGATTCCGGAATAGATCCCGCGCCCGATGCCGCGCAGGCGTTCGGCCATGGTCTTTCTGATGTGGAACTGGACATCGACATCGATGCGGTGTTTGACCGCCAATGGCACCGGCTTCAGCACCATGGCATCTTCCTTGCAGTTCTGGTTCGCATGGGTGGCCAGCGCGACACTGATTTCAGTCAGGCGCTTATCGGACACATTCCGGCTTCCAGACAACCAGCGATCGACAGCGGACTTGCTCCACCCACATATCCGCGCCACTTGTGCGCGGTTGAGGTTGTTGGCCTTCATCATTTCGCAGAGGCGTTCCCTGTTCGTGGGCGCCACATATCGTTTTTTGATTCCCGGTGTCATAACATTCCCCTCACGCCGTCATTCCGAGGGCGTGCATGTAGACTTGCACAAGCTCCTCCTGTTCCATGCGTTCGGCCTGCTCCATCTTCCTGACCTTGATGACCTGCCGGATGATCTTGGTGTCGTAGCCAACGCCCTTGGCTTCGGCGTAGATGTCGCGGATGTCGGAGGTGATGCCGCCTTTTTCCTGTTCAAGGCGCTCGATGCGCTCGATGATGGATTTCAGGCGGTCGCCATTCACGCCGGCAATTTCGTTGCTCATGAGTTCTCTCCTTCGTGTTCTGGCTTGTATGGTGTGCAGGGATGCTCGCTCATTGCATCACCCCGGGGTTGATCAGGGCATCGACAACAATGACCACGGCAAACAGACTGCCGAGGAAAAAAACGAAGGTCACCATCTCGGCGAGCCCGACGACCATGGTTTTCAAAATGCCGGAGTTCATATCTACCTGCCCGGTTTGGCCGGGGGCTTGGTGCGTTCGCCCATCCCCCGGCCGGTTGCTGTTCGCAGCGTCCTATTCGCAGCGGTCAACCGCCCGGCTGACAGGTGAATGGATATTACATTTTGTATGTTGCAGTCAAGAGAAAAAATTACATGATGTAAATTATGGGGCAAATATGAAGCAAGGCCGGGCATAAAGCCCGGCCTTTTTGGTGTGCGGGAACTGTCTGTTTGTGGAGCCGGGAATCAGCGCATGATTTCGTATAGGGTAAAGGAAAAATCCGGCTCCATCATGGAGCCAGATGTTGTGATGCTGCGCTCGCGGAAGCAATCCTTGCCTTCCGGATCTTTCTCAAAATCACCGGAGAACATGATGTTGTCCCCATGGTTGAGGGTTCGCACAATGCTCATGAGGTTGTAGCCTGGATCCACCTTGGCGTGCAGGGTGAAATCCTCCGCAATGACGATAGAGACGTATGCGCCGTCATCAGATGCGTTGTCGATTTTATCGACATACCCCGTCCAATCCTGCGTATAGGTACTTGGAAGATCGCATAAGCGTTGTCTGCGATATGCTCTAACTTCTGATTTTCTGACTTCATTTTTGGAATCCAGGGCGTCTCGATACATGTTTCTGGCGGAAACGACAGCCGCAACAAAATCATCTTGGCGGGCTGGGTTATTTACCTCGTATAGCGCTTGTTCTATAACCCAAAAAGGGATTGGTTTTGAGGTTTGAATAATCCCGCGCTCTGATTCGGCCTGTGTTGGTGTATTTGTGTTCGTGTCTGGCCAACGCAAGCGAATGAGGGCAGACACGGCCTTTTCATGCTGTTGTGCGGCTGCCTTGCGATACCAGGCAAGTGCCATCTGCGGGTCGGCTGGCGCGCCAAGGCCAAGCTCATAGAGGCGACCGAGAGCATATTGCGCCTGGGCGTTTCCTGCCTCGGCATCCGGCCGGAATGCGTTGCTTGCGGCGACATAGTCCTTCCTTGCCAGAGCCTCGGCTGCCGCCTGCATGTCGGCCAGGGCCGGCGCCGGGAGCATGAGAAGGGCCAAGAGGATGGTATGGATGTGTTTCATGCCCCTATGAAGCCACTTTGGGTTGCGGACGTCAACCCGTAAAAAGATAGCTCAAGCGGTCTTATTTCCGGATTTCGTATCTTTCGGCCGGGGAGCGTAAAAAGATACGGGAAGGCGGCTTATTCCGAAAATAAGCGGCCTTGGCTACCAGAGCCAGAAAAGATAGCTCAAGCGTCTTTATTTTTCCGGATCCGTATCTTTGTGGAGGGTTAATCTTTAAAAAATAAATTCACGGATCCTGTCTCTATGGTTTCCCCTAAATCAAGAACCGATAGCAGGATAACGATTCTCTTGTTCTGAGATGTATTGATCGAGGGGATTTGCATAGAGATGGATAGTGACCTGAATGGAATGTCTGTAGGAATGTGCTCGATCTCGGCTTTAACAGATGCAATCTCCTTGTCTCCATCAACAGCCATCATCTTAAAATTCTTTAGCATCTCATTTGCGGGGAAACGGATGAAAGTTGTTGCCATGATTGGAGGTGCTACGATTGCCTCCCCCTTCTTTTGGGAAATCCCGGTATCATTTCCTAAGAATCCGATAATCGTAATCTTATTGTCAGATTCCTTACGTACATATTCAGAAAAAACCGTTATTGCTTGGATATTCATCTATTAGAATCCATCATTGGTATGGGTGATAGGTGGGCATGGGGTCATTAAGTTGAATAACCACATCGTGTGGGGCCGGAAAATTGGTTGGAGTGTGATTGATATCAACCGACTGTATGCGGAGCTTCTTACCCATTGCCCACATGAATTCGGCAATCGTCTTTAGCGTAAGATTTTCTTCATTCTTTAAAACCCTTGAAACAAAAGATTTATCCTTACCTAATTTTTCTGCCAATTTGGATTGTGTCATACCATCGGATGCTTCTCTTTCGCGATATGCATCGCACATTGCCTCATGAACTGCGTATGATAACGCTATATATGCTTTACGACCGGGGCGAATCCGATCAAAGACGCTGGTCACTGTAGGCATACATCCTCTCCCAATCATATTTCATACTCATTGCATTCTTTTTTGTCATGTATGGCGGTGGATCTAGACCCAAGCCATCAGCCACGCGTTGCGTCTTACTATAATACGATCCGTATGATGTGCCTTTGATATCCATTTTTTTCTCGCCACAGACCGCTATAAAAACCCCGGGACGATAAAAAAAACCGAATATCCTTAAATCTACAGTATGCATACACCAGACGAAATTCTCTTTTCTAAAGATACCTATGTCGACTTTAGGTGATGCGATATAATGCTGAATTTTTGTCAACACCTGATCCATCAATCCCTCATCGCCCCGATCCGGATGGGTATCCAATAAATCATTCAACCATCGGTCAAATTCCACAGTTAGAAACATGCTTCGGATTGGCTTGCAATCTTCTTTATCCATTGATGGACACCGGATGATTTTCTCATCTGCAATAAGACGATCTAATGTTGACATAAAAATCAACCCCTGTCAATTAGATTGAAAAGATTATGATTTTTGATCATCCGTGGCGCTAGATGCCTAGACATGGGCTATACCTGGTTGATGGCGGCGATGACGCGGCCGACGATGCTGACCTCTCCGAGGTCGCATTCATAGGGGGGGTAGGCTGGATTGTCGGATTTAACGACAAGGGATATTGGTTTGCCCTTGCGGTCGTGGGCGAAGTGCAGACGCTTGCAGACGGTTCCCATGCCATCCCACAATACAAACAGGCCGGGCGGGGTAGGGATGCGCTGCTGGTGATCGATGAGGAGCTTGCAGCCGGGGTGGAGCGTTGGCTCCATGGAATCGCCCACCATGCTGATGACGGACAGGGCTGCTTTGGGGGAATTGGTGATGTTGTGGAGGTATCGCTGCGGGAAGCACCATTCCCCTATGGCGTGCTCATGATCGACAAAGGCGCCGCCGCCGGCGCTTGCCTGCACATCATATTCGATGACAGCGGAGGAATTGTGTTGGGGTTTCGGCGTTGGCGGTGCGCCTTCACCGAAAAGGATCCACTGGGGAGAAACGCCCAGGAGATGCCCATATTTTTCCGCCATTTTTTTGGTTATGGAGCGCGTTCCGGTTTCGTGCGTCGTGTAGGTTGGCTGGGGTATGTCATGGATTTCCGCAAATTGTCGGGCGGTTTTATATCTCGCCGTGCGGGCCTGGCGTAGGCGTTCTGCTGGGCTCTTGCTCGTCATATTTCATATTGTAAGTTCGCAGCCCGCCGAGCGCAAGGCTGATGGATTTACATTTTGTATTGACAGCGTATTTACATTTGGTAATATGTCGGTCATGCAAACCTATTCGGAAATCATAAATAAATGGCCGTCCATCGCAGATTTCGCGGTGGATGTGGATGTATATGTCGGGCTAGCTGCGGTCTGGAAACACCGCAACAGCATCCCGCCCAGGTATTGGCAGGCGATCGTTTCCGCCGCTTCTGCGCGCGGAATTGAAGGCGTGTCCATTGAACTGTTCGCCACCATCGCAGCCTCGAAAAGGGAGGCTGCATAGTGCTGGTCATCGATCCGAAAAAGTCCTTCAGGGGTAACCAGCCAGACAACGGCGGGCGGGGCGTTACAGCGCCTCCGGCTCGCCAGCGTGATGATGTTGCCTGTCTCGTTCATCCTGTCCTCAATTCACAAAAGATTTCACCGACACCTTCCGCAGAGGCCACGAAGCCCTGCAAGAAAGGAACCTGACCATGCCCATGGACCTGTCAATTCTCGACCACGATACCACCGGTCGCGCCCATGCATTTGACAAGGCGTTATCCACCATCCCATCGGGGTTGTCGGAACCACTGGAAACTGTACTTCATCGGGCGAAGATGATCGCGGACTTCATCCTCACCGGGGAGGTTCCATCCCCCCCGGCGAAGGTTGAGGACGGTCAATCCGTTTCCGCAATCTCGGCTCTTCCGGAGTGATGAGATGATTCTTCCTTTTTCTTCTTCCGGAAGTATCTACCGCTCACGACCTCCATGCATTCCGCAAAGGTCCGATAGACCCATTCGCGGTCAACTTCGTCCTGTTCGATTGAGGCCAGCAGCTTTGTCATTTCGACGGCTGCAAGATGCAATTCCATATACACTTCCGCCATTCTTAAACTCCATGTCTGATGTTTTAGGGAAGGGCATGGTAGCGGCGCTGGATGGTCTGATGCAAGCCATCCAGCGCCTTCTTCCCCCGAGCTTCGAGTTTTCGTTTGCAAGTCCAACCCCGTCGGTCGTCGCAACAATGACCGAGGGAGGCAAACATGTCATGGGCCAAGAAGGACCACAAAATGCATAGCGCAGCGATCACGCAGGAAAGGGTAGCAGGTGCGGTTTCGACCGCGCTTCTCCACGCCTTCCGTGATCGCAGGCATGCAGCAAAGGAAATCGGACGCCAGGTCGGCCGGGATCCCCGCGCTGTAAAAAACTGGCTCGGGGGTCGCTGTCCACCCCGCGCTGCCGAGCTCATCGAGCTCATGAGCCAATTCGGTGAGGTTTACGACGCTGTTATGGCGCTGGCTGGACGCAAGGGATTTCAACCGACAGACGACGAACGCAAACGCATAGACGAGGCCATCCGCATTCTGCGTGGCTAGAGATCACAATAACGGATAACAGCGAGGGCAAAACGCATGAGTTCCGTGATTATTGAGTTCCACCGTTGGGAAGGCATCAGCTTCGCTGCCCGGCACGACCTGTTTCATTCCTGCCTTCGGCTCGGATTTATCAGCATCCTCATTTCACGCCACCGGATTTCCGAAAAGCTGCGGCGGCTGGTGAACAATCTCGACTTCCTCAAGTCCGCCGGAGCTGGCAAGGCTGGCCAGCCATGAGCACCCAGGTCCCCGACACATTCCCCATCGTCATAACCATCCCCGGCAAGCCCATGGGGAAGGGAAGGCCGCGCTTCTGTCGCCACCGGAATGGCGGGATGCACACCTACACTCCCGTGGCCACGCTGTCGCGGGAGCAGGAGATCGGCTGGCTGGCAAAGAAGGCCATGGCCGGGCGCCCGCTTCTGATCGGCGGCGTGCAGGTTGAAATCGTTGCCATGTTCGTGCCGCCGCCAAGCTGGTCGAAGAAGAAGCGGGAGGAAGCGCTTGTCGGATGGCTGGACCACACCTTCAAACCAGATTCCGATAATTGCGCCAAGCTTGTGCTCGACGCCCTGAACAAGGTCGTCTGGAAGGACGACGGCCAGGTTGTAACCCACACCATCGAGAAAACATGGTGCGCCAGCCATCCCCGCACCGTCGTCCGCATCTCACCCATGTACGGGAGGATGAAATGAGCGAGCAGCAGAAACCGTTCGAGCCGCTTTTCAATCCGGGCGCTGGCCCCGCACCCGTCTTCCCGGATTTATCCGTAATCAGTCTCCCGGCGGCGCGGGATGCAGTCGCAATACGCTGGTTCGCCATGCAGGTGGCTGCGAAGTTTTGCGCACCGGAGACAGTTCCGGATGATCTCCCGCCAGCTTCCCCGTGCCACATGCTGCAGCTCGCCAACCATATCGCGGGCTTTCTCATGACGGGGGAATATGATTTCTACCCCGATGAGGTGAAGTGATGGCCGGGCTCGGGCAAATGATGTGCGGTGGCCTGCAGCCGCAGGGCAGGCAGGCGGATGATTTCTACCCGACGCCCGCCGATGTTACCCGGGCCCTGATCGCCGAGGAGCGGGTGGCGCTGGCCGCCCAGCCCGCCATCTGGGAACCGGCCTGCGGGAGCGGGGCCATATCGAAGGTCATGGAGCATGAAGGGTTCCGTGTCATCTCCTCCGACCTGCGCGATTACGGGTATGGCACCACCGCCGACTTTCTCAAGACGCAGGAGGCCCCGTGCACGGCCATCGTCACCAACCCACCGTTTCGCATTGCAGAGGATTTTATTCTCCACGCCCGGAGGCTGGGCGTTTCATACCTCGCGCTCCTGCTGAAATCGCAGTTCTGGAACGCGAAGTCGCGGCTTTCCCTGTTCAACGAGTGGAGGCCTCACACGATTTATCCCCTGACCTGGCGGCCGGATTTTCTGGATCGCGGCGCTCCCACCATGGATGTGATGTGGGTTGTATGGCGGGGAGACATCCCGAACTGGAACACTGTTTTCAAACCAATCGGGCGCCCGAAAAACGCCGGAATGGTGAATGAGAGGAGGGAATCATGAATAATCTGCCGGCCATCGTCGAATTTGAGGGAATGCGGCTGTCGATCATCGATAATAACGGCATCCCTTGGCTGACCGCTGCCGACATCGCCCGCGCCCTTGGTTATGAGCGCGAGGACAAGGTGAGCCGCATCTTCACGAGCCACAGGGATGAATTCACGCAGGATATGGCGGAAGTCATCGAGGCCCCCGTTTCGGGGGGCTCGGGAAACCTGAGGACGAACAAGCGGATTTTCAGCCCGCGCGGCTGCCACCTGATCGCCATGTTCAGCAGGACGCCAAAGGCAAAGGCATTCAGGCGCTGGGTACTGGACGTACTCGAGGGAACAACCCGTCAAGCGCTTCCGCCGCACCGCCTTTCCCAAGTGCACCGGGAACAGCTACGCAAAGTTCTCTGGTCGCAGGTTTCACGGCTGCCACAGCACCTGCGCGGGACAGCCTATGCGAACGCATGGAACGACCTCAAGGCCCGCTTCGCGGTGACAACCTACCACGACATCCCGGACGCGGGCTTTCCTGCCGCCGTCGAATTCGTGCAGGGCATGAACCTTGCCACCCAATACGGCTGGCTGATCGAAGATGAAAACAGGCGGCGCGCCGGTTCCATCGTTATTCTTCCGCCGGACAAGCCCCGAGTGGATATCCGCGTTTCCATCATCGCAAGCATGGCGCGACTGCTTGGTGTCAAGCCATCGGACATTTCATCAAGGAGGGCCGCATGAGCATCGCCTTGATGACAGAAGCCTGGAAGACTGACATGCCTACAGGCCGGAAGTTCGTTTTGCTGGCTTTGTGCGACAATGCCAACGACCAAGGGGAATGTTACCCCTCCATCCAGCGGATTGCCGGCAAGTGCAGCATGTGTGAGCGCGCCGTGCAGGGGCACCTGGCCGATCTTGAGCAGGCCGGAATGGTGGTGCGGGATATCCGGCGCGGGCGGAGCACGCTCTACCGGATCAACCCCCGCAGATTTTGCACCCCCGCAGAAAATGCACCCCCGCAGATTTTGCACCCCGCAAAAAATGCACCCACCCCCGCAGATTTTGCACCACCACCCCCGCAGATTTTGCACCCCACCCCCGCAGAATCTGCACCCATAACCGTCACTGAACCTTTAAGTAAACCATCACTTAACCGTCAGAGAGTGCGCGCGCATGAAAATGGCGATGATGGTGGGCCACCTGAAAACAAAAAACCGAAACGCTTGCATGCCACGACAGCCACCCGCATCTCACCAGACTGGAACCCAACCGATGACGACATCGAATTTGCAACATCCGCAGGCATCGAACCTCAGGACATTCCCGCAATCGCGGACCGCTTCCGGGATTACTGGCTCGCCAAGCCCGGCATCGACGGCACCAAGCTCGACTGGCCAGCCACATGGCGCAACTGGATCCGACGCGAGGTTGTCGGTGGGCATGGCGGCGGCAGCGCGGGGGGAAGCCGTCGTGGCCGTCGGACCTCAGCCGACGCCTTTGCTGAGCTCATCGCTGAAATGCCTGAAGGAAATTGCCAGCGGGCTGGATTACGGAACCTACAAAGCCAGGCGGGATGCAATTCTCTGCCAGCCTGTGTCTCCGGTTGAAATAGCCGCCGGGCGGGAATACATCGCCGCGGTGCGCGCCATGAACCCGCCCGCAGATGGCCGGACCATCATTTCGTGGCTGGTGCGGGTGCATTACCTCACCCTGCCGCCCAAGGATTCCTCACCCGATGAAAACAAGCTGCGCTTTGCGGCGCTGGCTGATGAGCTCCAGGCGTGGCCCGGGGAGGCTGTGCGGAATGTGCTGACCGAATGGCCGCGCGCCAACCGCTTCTTCCCGCTGCTCGCAGAGCTGAAGGAAAAGCTGGACGAGGCGACTTATGCCATGCGCTCACAGCTTCGAGCGATCGTGGAAATCATCGACAGCTGGGAGAAATTTTCCAGATGAAAGCCACCTTCGTCAACAAGATGTCGAAATCCAGCCAGCAGCACTTTATCGGGGTTGCACTGCGGGCCGGGCAATGCCGCCGCCACATCGCCAATTGCCTGGGGACGGACCTTGACGGGTTGAAGATCATCGAGGCGTGGAAGCCGGAGAGTGAGACGGAAACGCACCAGCCTGCAACAAATGCACACCAGGCCGAGACGAAAACGCACCAGCCTGCACCGGAAGCCGCAAAATCTGAACCGAAGTTCGTCAAGGTGCGGATCCCGGTCATCCATTCCCGCCCAGCCGCACAGCAGCCTTCCGCTGATGCTCCGGAGGCTTGTGAACAGGCCGGGGATGACATGGCTGTTGAGATCGACGGGATCGATGAGGATGAGGACGACGAAGCCCCGAGGGGAAAGAAACGCCATCGCGGGTGGTTGATCACCGAAAGCGAGATGAACGAGATCTATGCGCCATTGGGCGGCGCGCAGGCATACAAGGGGAGATAATGCCATGGGATTGACGGCGGCTGAACAGCTCGCAAAGAGGCAGGCAGATGATGCGGAATGGGCGCGGTTCCGTGGCCAACATGTTCCGCTCCCTGGTATGACAACATGCGTGGCAAGGTTCGAGGGCACCATCCCGGACGACAAGGGCGGGATCGGAGCGCCAAGCTTCCGCATCACAGATGCAATTTCTGCTTTGCATGAACGTGGGGAAATATCAGACGAGGAAGTCGATGCTGGCCGGCGTTTCCAGCATGATTTCGACCTTGCCCATTTTGAAACTGTCGGATCAGTAGACTGGGCTAAGGTATCAAACCCCAGCAACTGGAATGGCCCAACCCTGACGGACAGCATATGCGATGCACGCAACCGTGTGTGGGATCACCTCAAGAACCTCGGAGGTAGTCACACGCCGATCGCTCTTGCTGCATGGTGGGTTCTTGGGTTCAACCTCACTATTAAGGAATTTGCCTCCAAAGAAGGATGGGCTGGCCGTCCCATGAACCCGCAGGTAGCCAAGGGGCTCGTGATCGGAGCTCTGGCCGTCCTCGCTGGTCATAACAAAAAGACTTGCAGATAATCTGAAATGATGTATATTGGATACCATATCGTATACGCCCGCCCGGAGAAATCTGGCGCGGGCGTATGTTTTGAGGCGTTCACCACCGCTTTTCGGTGCGTTTATGGGTGTTTCGTGCGGTTTTCTGTGGATTTTGCAGAGATGTTGCAGAAATACCACACTATGGCATAAAAACAACGCCGGGGTCCCTGTAACCCGTGGAGAATGAGGGCGCGACTGACCCCGGTATTTCGCTAGCGGTAGGGGTTTCGCTTGAGTTTACACCTACGGGTAGTAGGTTCTGAAATAGTCAAGATTTCCGCCGTTTTCTACGGGGTGTAAACCAGTTGTGAGTTTACACCCCGTTTTGATTCCGGCTCCGAGGGTCAAGCATGGGTATGTCGCGGCGGGCTTACGCCAATTATCGTGGGGATATGACGGCGCAGGGTGTGCAGAAGGCGATTGCCTCCGGGCGCATCCCTGTTGAACCTGATGGATCCATCGATCCTGACAAGGCAGATGCGGCGCTGGCGGCGAACACCAACGCCAAAAGACAATCCGCATCGAAGCGGCAAGCCGGATGTAAACATTCGAAGGCGAAAAAGTTGAATGCCCCAGCTGATGGGAAACAGCAAGCGGTTTCCCCTGATGCCATAGCCACGGTGCGGGAAATTCTTCTTGAGGCCGGTGAGGACATACCGCTGATCGGTGCGGAGATGACGTTCCTCGCAGCCCAGACGGCGAATGAGATCATCAAGGCGCACACCGCGAAGTTGAAGTTTCTCAGGGCGCGCGGGGAGCTAGTGGAAAAGGTCCGCGTCGAGAGTAAGGTTTTCGCAATGGCCCGCCAGAACCGGGACGCCTGGATGAACTGGCCGGCGCGGGTGGCAGCTATGATGGCGGCCGACCTTGGCGTTGATACGGTATCCATGTTGGCGGCGCTTGATAAACATGTTCGTGAACATCTGACATCGCTCTCCGATGTGGAAGCGGTAACCTGATAGTAGGGAGATCAATTCATGTCCGACCCGATCGGGCCGGACACCACCGACGGCCTTGATGGCATCGGGCGTTCGTGGCGTTCCGGCCTTAGGCCTGAGCCTGCGCTTACTGTATCCGAATGGGCCGATGCGCACCGCATGCTTTCCTCCAAGGCGGCATCCGAGCCAGGGCGCTGGCGAACATCCCGCACGCCCTATTTGCGCGAGATCATGGACGATCTGTCCACCACCTCGCCCATCGAGCGGGTGGTGTTCATGAAGGGCGCGCAGGTTGGCGGCACTGAGTGCGGCAACAACTGGATAGGTTACGTCATCCACCACGCGCCCGGGCCCATGATGTCGGTTTCGCCAACGGTCGAGCTCGCCAAGCGAGGCAGCAAGCAGCGCATTGATCCACTGATTGAGGAATGCCCTGAACTGCGCGAGTTGGTGAAGGACAAACGATCACGGGATAGTGGCAACACGGTCCTGTCCAAAGAATTTCGCGGCGGCCTTCTTATCATGACTGGGGCGAACAGTGCGGTGGGTCTGCGCTCCATGCCGGCGCGCAACCTGTTCCTCGACGAGGTGGACGGCTACCCGGGCGATGTTGAAGGAGAAGGTGATCCGATTCTGCTGGCTGAGCGGAGAACGGCGACATTCCAGCGGCGGAAGGTTTTTATGGTGTCAACACCAAATGTCAAGGGCCTGTCCCGCATCGAGCGCGAATTCGAGGCGAGCGACAAGCGGTTGTTTTTCGTGCCGTGCCCGCATTGCCATGAATACCAGGCGCTGAAATTCGCGCAGCTGCGGTGGCCGGAAGGAAAACCGAGGGAAGCGGAATACGCCTGCGAGCATTGCGGTAGCCTTATCGGCGAGCGGCACAAGACGGAAATGCTGGATAAAGGCGAGTGGCGCGCAACCTCAGAGGGCGATGGCCGCACGGCCGGCTATCACCTTTCCAGCCTCTATTCCCCGGTGGGGTGGTTTTCGTGGGGCGAGGCCGCTGCGATGTTCGAGGCCGCGCAGAAGAACCCAGACCTGATGAAGGGTTTTGTGAACACAGTCATGGGCGAGGCCTTCGAGGAGCAATCCGAGTCTCCGGACTGGCGCAAGCTCTACGACCGGCGCGAAGCCTACGAAATCGGTACGGTGCCTGAGGGCGGGTTGTTCCTCACCGCGGGCGTTGACATCCAGAAGGACCGCATCGAGGTCGAGATCGTGGCTTGGGGCCGCGATAAGGAATCCTGGTCGATTGATTACCGGATGTTGGATGGCGACCCGACGCGCCCGCAGGTGTGGGAGCAACTTGAAAAGGTGCTGGCCACGGACTGGCCGCACGCAAGAGGAAACACACTTCCCATCCGCGTGATGTGCGTGGACAGTGGCTTTGCAACGGAAGAAGTTTACGAGTTTATCCGCAAGCATCCGCAGGCCATGTGGGGCCCTGCGGGCGCAGCTGCCCGGCAGCCTCGCACGGCGGTGGCCATCAAGGGCCGCGACGATGATACGGCGCTCCTGCTCCGCGTCTCCCGCGGCGATGCCGGTGGCAAGCGAAAGGGCATCAAGGTCTGGTCGATTGGCGGGCCTGTCGGGAAAAGCGAGCTTTACCGGCGCCTGAAACTTGAGCCGCCGACCGAGGAGGCAATGGAGCGTGGTGAGGAATGTCCGGCAGGTTTCTGCCACTTCCCGCGCTACACCGAGGACTACTTCAAGCAGCTCACAAGCGAGCGGCTGGTGACCAGGATCATAAAGGGATATCCGAAAGCCCAGTGGGTCAAGGATCCGAACACGAGGAACGAGGCGCTGGATTGCCGGGTTTACGCCCGCGCGGCCGCCGCAATCTTCGGCATCGAGCGTATGTCGGAGCGGCAGTGGCTGCAGATGCAGGAAGCCCTTGGAGCCGAACAAGCGAATGAACCACGGGCAACCGCCCAGATCGTCAAACCGGCGCCGCGCTTTCAGAGGCGCGTAACCCACAGCAGTTACCTGAGCAAATAGGGGCAACATGGCCATCTTCACCGAAGCTGAACGGACAGCGCTGCGCCGGGCGGTGGCGCTTGGCGTCCTGCGTGTCAATTATGGCGGCAACTCTGTCGAGTATCGCTCCCTGCAGGAGATGCGCGACATCCTCCGCCAGATGGATCTTGATCTTGATGGTGCCGCTGCACCGCGGGTGACCCGTCAGATACGACTTGATTCGGACAAGGGGGTTTGACGATGGGATTTATCCACCGCCTTTTCCGATCATCGACACCCGGGCCATCCGCCCCCTATGAAGCTGCAGGCATCGGCCGCCGCATGGTCCGCTGGATGGTGGGGATGGTAGGTCCGAACAACGCCCTTTCCTCAACGCTTGATTCCCTGCGCAATCGCGCGCGCAGTCTTGTGCGCAACAATACCTATGCCGCAGCTGCGGTTGAGCGCATTACGGCAAATACCATCGGCACCGGCATCAAGCCGCAGTCCATGGTTCAAGACGAGAATTTGAAAAACGCCATCCAGCAGCTCTGGTGGGATTGGGTCGATGAGGCTGATGCTGATGGTCTGGTAGATTTCTACGGCATGCAGGCGCTGGCCATGCGGTCCGTGGTTGCATCCGGCGAGGTCTTCATTCGGATGCGCCCGCGCTTCATGTCGGATGGGCTCTCTGTTCCGCTGCAGCTTCAGGTGCTGGAAAGCGAACAATGCCCGGTGGATAAAAATGAGGTTCTGACCTCAGGGAACATCATCCGCTGCGGTATTGAGTTCAACGCCATCGGCAAGCGGGTGGCTTACTGGATGTGGCGTTACCACCCCGGCGATACCACAGGAACAGAAAAGGGCCCGAACGAACTGGTGCGGATTCCGGCAGAGGATATCCGGCATGTTTACATTCCGCTCCGTCCCGGTCAGCTGCGCGGCGAACCGTGGCTGGTGCGTGCTCTCATCAAGCTGCGCGACCTGGACGCCTATGACGATGCCGAGCTTTTGCGCAAAAAGCTGGCCGCCATGTTCGTGGGCTTCGTCTATCGCCCCGACCCCACCGGCACACGCTTTGGAGAGAGCGATCCCGATGCTGATGGGATCTCGGAAGCATCGCTTGAGCCTGGCACGCTGCAGACACTGAATCCAGGGGAGGAGATCAAGATCACCGAGCCCGCAGATGTGGGCGGGAACTACGAGGCCTTCATGCGGCAGCAGGCGCGCATCATCGCGACTTCTGTTGGGCTTCTTTATGAGCAGCTCACCGGCGATTACAGCCAGATCAACGACCGCACCCTGCGCGCTGCCCTGCACGAGTTCCGCAGGTCGTGCCAGATGTGGCAGCACCATCTCATGGTTTTCGGCTTGTGCATGCCGGTGTGGCGGCGCTGGCTGGACATGGCCGTGCTTTCCGGCGCAATCAAGACCAAGCTGCGGGGCCGCGCGCTCTGGCAGGTGAAATGGACGCCGCAAGCTTGGCCCTACCTGCATCCGGTGCAGGATGTGCAGGCGCAGGCCATGAGCGTGCGCGCCGGCTTCAAGTCGCGCACGGAAGTGGTTTCCGAGACCGGCTACGACGCGAATGTAGTTGACCGCGAGATTGCTGCCGACAACGCCCGGGCTGATGCGATGGGACTTGTCTACGAAAGCGATGGCCGCACTACGGCTCCGGATTGGCTCGTTCCGGCATCCGATCAACAGCCTCAGGACAACCAACAGAAGGGAGGCAGCAATGCCTGATTACCCCCACCTTGCCGCGCGCCTTCTCGGCGCCCCGCTCATGATTGATGCCCGGAAGGGGAATGTCATCCTCGCCGCGCTGTCCGATCGCTTGCGGGTCGCCGCACCTTCCTCTCCCGACTCCGCCCCGGAGACGCGGAATGAAGCCACCCGCCAGAACCTTGGCGGTATCGCTGTCATCCCGGTGGTCGGAACGCTCATCAAGCGCGGTGGCTGGATGGAAGCAGCATCCGGCCTCTCAACCTATGACGATGTCGCCGCGAATATCCAGGCAGCGCTCGCCGACCCGCTCGTTTCCGGAATCCTCCTCGACATTGATTCCTGTGGCGGCGAATGCAGCGGGTGTTTCGACCTGGCCGACGAGATCTACATGGCGCGCGGAATCAAGCCCATCTGGGCGGTGGCCAACGATAGCGCATTCTCGGCGGCGTATGCCCTGGCATCCTCCGCAGAGCGCGTGTTCATCACCCGCACCGGCGGCGCCGGATCCATCGGCGTGATCGCCTGGCATGTTGACCATAGCGGTGCCAATGAGCAGGCCGGGTTGAAACCCACGCTGATCTACGCTGGCGCACACAAGGCCGACGGCTCACTGGATTTCCCGCTGGGCGATGTGGCCGCCGCCGCCATCAAGTCGGAGGTGGATCGCATCTACCAGATTTTCATCGACACCGTTGCCCGCAATCGAGGCATTTCACCAGAGGCGACCAAGGCAACGGAAGCTGGCTGCTTTTACGGCGAGAACGCCGTAGCTGTCGGCCTTGCGGATGAGGTCGGCACATTGCCGGACGCCATCCTTGCTCTTTCAACATTCATCTCACAGGGAGGAAAACCCATGCCTGAAGAAACCATCCCGGCAACCCAAGACGCCGCCGTCCAGGCGGCAGCGCCGAGGCCCGCCGGATACAGCCACGCGGAAGCCGCAGAAATTGCCCGCGCCTGCATCGAGGCAAAGCGCCCCGAAATGGCCGCGGAATTGCTCGGCGCCGGAGTTCCGATTGATGCTGCGCGCGGCAAGCTGGTCGATGTCCTGGCCGCCGCGAGCCAAAGCATCTCGAACGCCCAACAGCCCTCTGCGGGAGCCACGCCGGCACCCCGCCTCGATGCGGCTTCCATCTATGAAAGCCGGCGCAAAACCTCCAAGGGAGAATAATTATGAATGAACTCACTGAAGGCCGGTACGCCGGCGAATTCCTGCAGTCAGAGGCACCCGGCTCGCTTTCTCGCGATGCCATTGTTTTGGCTGCGGGCAACGACCTTGCCGCAGGCGCTGTCCTCGGCAAGCTGACCAAAGACACGGTGGCGGCCGCCAAGGCAAGCGGTGACGGGAATGGCACCATTACCATGGCGGAAGCCCCGCTTGGTGCCCTGGCCGAGGTTGGTGTCTATGCCCTGACCTGCCTCTCGAACTCTGCCGTCGGGACGGCGAGCGGTGCCTTTGTCGGCACGGCTGGCACGCGCGGCACCATCGGCTCGGTCACGGTTGGCTCTGGCGCTCAGATCGGCGTTTACAAGGTCACCTTCATTGAGACCGTCGAGAACCTTGGCACTTTCTCGGTGGAAGCGCCTGATGGCACCAATGTCGGAACTGGCGTGGTGGCAACTGAGTTCACCGGCGGCGGCCTGACCTTCACCATTGCCGATGGTGCAACCGATTTCGCGGCTGGCGATCAATTCGCCATCACCGTGGCTAATGCCGGTGGCGCTGGCGAATTCTCTGTCAAGACCCCGAGCGGCTACGCCCTGCCGAATCTCACGGTTGGAGCTGCTTACACGGGCGACCATATCAACCTCACGGTTGCTGATGGCTCGACTGATTGGGCCGTTGGCGCCGTGATCAATGTCACAGTTTCCGGCACCGGGGAATTCTCGGAGCTGGCACCCGCAGCGTTCGATGGTTCTCAGATCGCCGCCGGTGTTCTCTACGATGCTGTTGACGCTTCGCTGGCCGATGCGCCTGCGGTGGCCGTCGTCCGCAACGCCGAGCTGAACGCTGCCGAAATCTCCTGGCCCGACGCCATCACCGACGGCCAGAAGGCGGTTGCGCTGGCGCAGCTTTCCGCCATCAACCTCATTGCCCGATAAGGAGCAAAACCATGAACAATATTGCAGACATCTTCAATTCTGACGCGTTCAACGTTGCAAGCCTGACGGCCGCCGTCAACAGCATGCCCTATGTTCCAGGCCGCGTCGGTGCGCTGAACATCTTCGAGGAGGCCGGTGTCGCAACGACCACGGTCGCCATCGAGGAAAAGAACGGCACGCTTTCCCTGGTCCCGACCACTGCCCGCGGCGCCCCCGGCACCCCAAACCAGGTGGACAAGCGCAAAATGCGCAACCTCCGCATTCCCCACATTTGCATCACGGATACCGTCAATGCCGACGAAATCCAGAATGTGCGGCAGTTCGGTTCGGATAACGCACTGGCCGGTCCGCAGCAGGTCGTGTCCGACCGCATGGGGAGCATGGTCCCGAAAATTGATGCCACCATCGAGCACATGCGCCTCGGTGCCATTCAGGGCATCGTCTATGATTCTGATGGAACCACGCCGCTCTATAATCTGTTCACCGAGTTCAATGTCAGCCAGATCGGTGAAATCGACTTCGACCTCGATGCGGCCACCCCGAAGGCCGGTGCCCTGCGCAAGAAGTGCAGCGAAGTGCAGCGCGCCATTGAGGATGAACTGGGTGCGGCGGTCTATGACCACATCCATTGCTTCTGCAGCAGCCAGTTCTTCGATGACCTCGTGGAACACCCGGACGCCCGCAAGGCATACGAGTTGCAGAACTCCGGCGCATTCCTCGGCGCGCGCACCGCGCGCCGTACCTTCGAGATCTTCGGTATCGTGTTCGAGGAATACCGCGGTGTGGTGAACGGCGTGAAGTTCATCGCCGATGACAAAGCCCACTTCTTCCCCGTTGGCGTCCCTGGCCTGTTCAAGACCAGCTTTGCTCCGGCGGATTATGTGGAAACCGTCAACACCATCGGAATTCCGCGTTACGCCAAGCAGGCGCCGGACACTCGGTTCAACAAGTTCGTCGAGCTTGAGGTTCAGTCCAACCCGCTTTGCTACTGCACGAAGCCGAGGACGCTGATCAAGGCCAAGCGTACCTGAGCCCTCCGGGCCGCTTGAGCCTCGGGGCGGGAGTGTCACGGCTTCCGCCCCAACCTTTTCCTGAAATGGAGGAATGAATGCCTATCCCACAAATCAAGGCCCCCCTCGCTGGCCCGAACCTTTCCCCGCTTCCTGTCCTTGCTCATAATCATGCCGCTGGGCAGCGCATTGCCGTCGGTGCCACATCTGCGCAGTCGGCCCCCGTCGCTGCCGGGGTGGTCTTCCTCAAGTCCACGCGGGATTGCTTTTACAAGATCGGGGATAACCCGGTGGCGGAAAACGCGGCCGGCTCCTTCCCGCTTTCGGCCGGGGAAACCCACATCGTCATGATCACGCCGGGGCAGATGGTTGCCGCCGTGCGCGACAGCCTTGACGGTTACCTCTTCATCTCCCCCGCGGCAGAGGTCGCCTGACCATGCGCCCGTTCCCCATGATGTCCGGCAGGCCGCCGGTGCCGCGCCCGCTGCTGGATATTGACGCGCGGCAGGCAACGCTTGATGAGCGCCTGGTGTTTTCGCGCGCATCCACGGCCGGATACATGGACAGCGACGGGGTTTATAAGACCGTCGCGGTTGATGCACCGCGCATTGTGGCTGGGCAAGGTCTGCTCATTGAGGCCGGCAGCACGAACCTGATTTTGTGGGCGCGGGATTTTACAAAAGCGAACTGGGCCAAAACGAATTGCACGGCGGCCAAGGACCAGGCAGGAATTGATGGAGCAGCCAATGCTGCCAGCAGCCTGACGGCCACGGCTGATGGTGCGACCGCGATTTATTCGCTTTCGTCTGGCGCCACATCCTGGGGCTACTCGGTTTACCTGCGCCGGGTGTCCGGCACCGGCACTGTTTCCATCACCAAAGATGGCGGCACAACCTGGACGGAATGCGCACTGACCACAAGCTGGCAGCGCTTTACCTTATTGCCGACCGGGGCAAATCCTGTTGTTGGGATCCGGCTGGCAACAAGTGGGGACGTGGTTGCGGTCGATGCCGCGCAGATTGAGTATTTTGGCGGAAACAGGGTTGTTTTGCCAACATCCGCCATCATGACGGCCGGGGCTGCCCTGACACGATCGGCCGATGTGCTGACCGTGGACGTAACCGGGCTCGACCTTTCTGCCTTTTCCCTGATGGTGGACGCCATGATTCCGGTCCCGCCGCAAGGCTACCCGCAGCTGTGCGTTGTTTCCAATGGCACGGATGGAAATGCGTTTGATGTCGGAACATTTGCTCCGTCATCGTCGATATGGTTTGCGCAGTTGCAGGTTGGCGGCATTGTAAAGGCCTCATCTGCAGATGTGAATTATCCTGCAGAATATGGCGTCATATCAAGGAATGCGGTCACATTCGGGCCTGGTCGTGCGGTCCACGCTGTGAATGGCTTTATACGTCCAGCCGCCGTTGATACTCCGACATCCGTTCCGACGCCCACCATGATCAGGTTCAACGTCCGGGGCGGCGGGAGCTACAACGGCATCATGGTTTTGCAGCGGTTCCGGTTCTGGCAGGTGCCACTCCATGACGAACACTTGCGGAGGATTTCGGAATGAGGATTGTGGATCTTTATCGCGCCCAGGCTGGTGTCGATGATCTGAATGCTTCCGGTATTGTGGCCTATGTTGATACCGAAATGGATGAGATTGTAGCGGCTGACAGCCATGACCATGCCATAACGCAGCAGCCGGATGGATTTTTCCTCCGGCTTCTTTCCCCAACAGAGGAACGCGTGGCTGAACTTCGCGCCCTGGGCTGGGGCGATACCCCCCGGCAGGTGTGGCAATGAGCGGAGTTTTCGCTGCCCTGCCGAACGTGTTCCTGGGCGCTTTCGGGGAAAGCATGACCTGGACGCAGCAGGGCGGGGCTCCGGCTTCCGTCACTGGGATATTCTCCGCTCCCACCGATGTGGTGAACCTCGGCGGTGGCGAGATCGCTACGGCTGCCATCAAGGCTGACTTCCGTGAGGATGATGTTCACGGTGCCGCCCGCGGCGACACCATCACCCGCGGCACCATCCAGTACCGCGTTCTTTCCCTGTCCCGGGATGGGCGCGGCATGATCTCCATGGCGCTTGAGGTCGTCTGATGCCTGCAAAGGTTACATACAACCGGACGCTTGGGGATGAGATCGAGCGCGGTTTTACCAAGGCCAAGCTGCGGGCTGGGAAAAAGCTCAAGACCGCCGTGCTGCGGGACCAGAAGCGGCGCATCAAGCAGCAATACCCAGGCGCCGGAAAGCGTCGCCTGGATTCTGTGCGGGCGTTCATCACGCCGCATGGAAGCCATGTGGTTTTCAGTGATTATTCGCCCGGTGCATCCATCCATGAGGAAGGTGGCACGATTGGCCCGAAAAAATCCAAGTTTCTGATGGTGCGTTTCAAGGATGCCAAGACACTGGATAGCACAGGCAAGACCTTCATTCTCAACCGAAACGGGAAGAAGATCCTGATGCGCAAGATTTCCAGGGCGGTGGCAAAGCCTATTGCCGTGCTGATGCGGCGGGTAACGATCAAGGCCAAGCTTGGGTTTGAAGATACGGTTGTGCGGAATTTTCCGGCTTATGTTGATGACTTGGAAAACGAGATCATAAAAGGAATCTGATCAATGGTGGATACACCTGACAAGCGGGAAGAGATACTCTCCCGCATTGCTGACGTTCTGTCTCCGATCGGCGTGCCTGTCGAACGCAACCGGCAGCTGGAAATCCCGGAGGAAGATCTTCCGCGTATTGTCCTGAATGATGGCGGAGAAGAGATTGCTCCGCCTGGAAACACGCCGCAAGGACGCATGTTCATGCGGTGGCGCATGGAGCCGGAGATTGTCTACTACCTAAATCCATCAGATGGCGTGTCGGTCAACAAGGCCTACCAGTCTGTTCTCGATGTCATCAGGGCTGATGCAATTCTGATGGGAATGCTGGCCAGGGATGAGGGCGTGTCCTCTGTCCGGTTTGAGACTTATTACGCCACAGGCAGGACAACCCTTGCGGGATTCCGCCTCACTCTCACCCTGATTTATGACAAGTAACAAGGAGTAATCATCATGCCGCAAGCTGTCTCTCCATCCACTGACAATTATTCCATCCTGAAAGGCGAGCTTTATGCCCGCAAAAAAGGTGAAATCGGCTGGGATCATCTCGGTAACGTGCCGGAATTTACCCTGACGCTTAACGTCGAGACCGCCGAGCATTTCAGCTCCATGGCTGGTGTGAAATCGCAGGATGCGGAAATCACCACCCAGGTTGGCGGTGAAGTTTCACTGACCCTGGAAGAGATTACCAGCAAAAATCTTGCGCGGTCTTTGCTCGGCTCCACTTCGCAACTAACACAGGCGGCTCAAACCGACAAGGTTGTTCTGCTGGAAGGTGTTGAGGTTGGAAAGGCTTATGACATCGGTTACCTCAACATCACAGCTGATAGCGTATCGGCTGATGATGGAGCAGAAACAGATCCTGTTGCTTACACAGAAGGCACCAATTTCGAGCTTGATTATGCGTCCGGAATGCTGCGTGTCCTCGCCAAGCCAGACGGGGCCGGAACCGATCTTGAAATCACCTTCGATGCTGCTGCCATCGGTGTTGCCGACAATCTGAATGTGATTGCCATCCTCAAGGATACTGACCAGGAAATCAGCCTGATGTGCATTGGTAAGAATGAGGTTGGCAACAAGCAGAAAATCGAGATCCCACGCGTGAAGTTGAAGCCGTCTGGCGGTATCCCGTTCATCTCGGATGAGTTTGCCCAGCTTCCGCTCACTGGGAAATGCCTGTCGGATTCCACTAGCTCCAATTATCCGTTTGGCAAGGTTACGCCGCTGAACGGATTTGCAGGAGCCTAAGTGATGACCGGTCCCCAGCTCGCCGACATGTCGCCCCGCGTTGCCGTCCTGCGGCACTGGGGCCGGCGCGTTTCGCTGTGTCCGCTTTCGCTGGCGCAGCTTGGCGGGCTGGCGGCCCGGCATCCCTGCATGTCCGGGATTTTTACCGGGCATGATATTTTTGACAGCATGGTGGTGGGTGGCCGCCCCGTGCTGCATGAGGTGCTGGCGCTCGCCGCTGGCATGCCTGCGAAGAAGATCAGCCGCATGCACCTGCGCCCGCGCAAGCTGCTCATGGCCGTGGCTGATGTTCTTGCCATGACCATGCCGGATGCTGTGGATGATGATATGCCTTCCCGTCCTGCCGCACCATCCCGCATGCAATCGCGGGATATGTGGCCGCTGGTGGCGGCGCGCCTGGTATCCATGGGGCATCATGACCCGCTGCGTTATTCCCCGCGCCAGGCGCTCGCCTGGCTTGCGGCTGGCGAGAATACCCGCAAGGCAGACCTCAAGGACCAGGCGTCCGCGATGCTGGTGGCTTCGCGCGGCGATAAACGCGACATCCAAAAATTCATGGAGCAATAACATATGGCCAGGAAAAAGGCGCTTATCGTCGAGGTTGATGCCGATACCGACAAGGCAACGGATGCTGTCCGCAAGTTCGCGGCGGGCACCGAGGCGGTCGGAAATGCGGCGGTAGATGCGGCCGCTGATGTGGACAAGCTCGGCGCCGAGGCAGGGAAAACCGCCCAGGAGGTTGCCGAGGAAGAAAAGAAAGCCGCCAAGAAACTGGAGAATGTCTGGAAATCCCTGGGCGCGATCAGTAATGAGGAAGCAGACAACCGCCGCAAAAAGGTTGTTGACCAGTTTGACGAGATCAAGAAATCCGGAAAATACTCGGCCGAGGAAATCCAGCGCGCATGGGCGCGCGCCCAAGAGAAGCTGGACAGGATCGACGCCTCTGTCGGAAAGCAGCGTTTCAGCTGGGCGCGCCTCGCCACATCGGCCAAGGCCAGCATTGCAAAGATCACGGGTGGTCTCACCAAGATTGGATCCAGCGTTTTGCGGGTAACCCGCTTTGCCCGCAACATGGCGCTTGCCTTCACGGCCGCCGTGAGCGCGACCGGCTACGCCATTTTCCGCATCGTAAAATCCAGTGCGGAATACACCGATGAAATCGGCAAGATGTCAATCCGGACGGGCATTGCTACGGAAGCCCTGTCCGCCCTGCGCGCTGCGGCGGAGCAAAGCGACATTTCATTTCAGGAGATCGAGGTCGGTCTCAAGAAATACAACCAGGCCCTTGCCGCTTCCGGGAGGCCTGGCAAGACGGATCCATTCAAGGACATCGGCGTCAACACGCGCACGGCGAATGGCCAGCTGCGCGGCACGGTTGATATTCTCAAGGACGTTTTCGATGCCATCAAGAAAATACCGGATGCTCCCAGTCGTGTAGCGGCTGCCCTGCGCATCTTCGGTGAGCGCGGCGGAAACTCGTTCCTGACGATGATTGATCAGGGATCCAAGGGGCTGGCGGTTTATGAGGCCGCCGTGAAGCGGCTTGGTCTTGAGGTAACAGCCGACATGGCCCGGCATGGCCAGCAGTTCAATGATGCACTCGATACAATGGGTAAAGCCTGGCAGGGTGTCAAGCTGGCCATCGGCGAGAAGGTGGTGGCGCAATTCATAGACCTGTTCGGTCGCATCACGGATTCCTTGGCTGATAACCGCGACAAGATCGCGGACATCCTCGGCGGCATATCCAGCAAGTTCGTCCAGGTGTTCCAGGACATCGTGGCCATGATTCAGGGTAAGGATGGGGATGTCCAGAACAAGTGGCTGATCGACATGCGCGATCGCCTCCAGGAGATCGCCCCAAGCTGGGATGACATCAAGAGCGCGCTCGACCGTGTTGGTCCGGCCCTCAAGGCTACGGCCAATGCCATGATGACTATTGCAGACTGGGTTGGTAAAGCTGTGGATGGCGTGAAGATGTTGGGCGATGTCCTGAAATCCCCGCTGGTCAATCCGATTTCTGCATGGATGGAGCTGGATAAAAAGGCTTTTGACGTTGGCAGCGCGCTCTACAACCAGATCAAAACCGGATCGACCGACGGCACTGGCTGGAAGGGCGGTACGCTTTCGGAGCGTCTGCCAGGCGGGCAGGACCTTACCGGCACAAGCAGCGGGCAGGTTGACAACCGAAAGTTCATCCTGGCAGCCCCTGCAGGGCAAACAGTCTATGGAGTTTCATCTGAGATCATGAGCAAAGGGCAGACGTATGATGCCATGCTCACCCTGAATATCGCAGGAGAACCCCTGCTGACCGCAACCTCAAAGGATAAGCTGGATAGCTGGACACGGAAACTGACAGATGCGGAACGGCGCGCGATTACGCAGCGCGTGCCAGAATGGAGCCGATGATGACCGATACCCTTCTTGTCATTTCCGGTTGCGGGATCCCGCCCTGGTCGTGCCGTGGCGCCAGGCAAAACCTGACGCCGGATGTAGATGCGCAGATGGAGCGGGACGTCAACGGCAGCCTCAAGGACATTCCGTTGCCGGCCTCATTCCAGAAGCTGCGCACATCCATCTCCTGCGAAGATGTGGCCGCTCCGGCGTTCGGCGATCTGGTCTATGGCCAGCAGATTGTTATCTCGTGCATCCAGGAGCGAGGCATTCCAATCACGCTTGCGGCTGGTGTCGGCTCCGCCACCCTGCCGCGCGATGCCGTGGCCGGGACTGGCCGGGCCGTTGCCGCCACGGGCGCGCAGGCGAGCGCCACGCTCTCCGGCACCGGCAACCGCACGGCTGCGGTTGACTTCGGGGACGGCAGCCTTTCCGGCCAGGCGTGGATTTATTACCGCCCCATCCTGACCTGCCGCGTGGAAAACTGGACCTGCGATTTTGACGAATGGGCCGCTACCTATAACTGGTCGCTCGACGCGCGGGAGATATGATACATGGACCATCTTTATTTTGCCTGGGTTGACCCGCCGCTGGTCCCCGGGTCGGCTTCCGTCGCCTTCGATGGATCCGGCACCGGCACCATGAGCGTGGTTGCCGTGGCGTCCACCGCCATGATCGGGGATTACCGCGCCACCTGCACGGCGGCAGATGAGAACGGCGGCACATTCGCCATCAACTTTCCAGGCGGGCGCTATGCCGGCCAGGCGATTGTCGGAACAGAATTCACGGGCGGTGGCCTAACCTTCACCATCTCGGACGGCGGCACGGACTTCGTGCTGGGCGATGAGTTTACCATCACCGTGGCCTCGGCTGCTGGCGAAGCGTTCGATCCGGAAATACATGCCCGGAATGATGAAGTGGTTTTCCAGCTGGACATCGCCGAGCGCGAGGGAGAGTTCGCGGCCGCGATGGTGCGCGTCCTCACGCCTGCCTCCGGGCTGCTGGCTTCTGGCCGAAAACGCTGGGCCTACATCTCGGAGAGCAATGGCGCGGGTGGGGCCGACCTCATTTTCTGTGGGCAGGTTACCGGAACGCCGCATATGGCGGACGGCGGCACGGCGGAGCTTGAGCTGATCGCCCAGCCGCCAGGCTGGCGTGCTGCGCTCGATGCGCTGGCCACAACCCTGCGCGTCGCCCCCTATTACGATGCCCTGTTTTTTGACCTTGCTGCCCACCCCCAGCCGGAGGATGCGCTTGCGGGCCGCGCAGCGCATTACCACTGGCACCGTGCGACCGGCGCTTTGTCGCTGGTCTCGCTCACGGCGGCCACGTCCACGATTGACCTCACCGGCCTGCACGCCTGGAAATCCATGCAGATGGAAATCTCGGATGCACCGGTGCGGCGCATTGCCGTGCGTGTTGAGGCCCAGTGGACGCAGCAGGCGAGCGGAGAGACGGACATCACCTCCGCCGTGCTTTCGGCCATGGGGTCTGATCCGGCCTATGTCTCGACGCTGACCGGCACGGATTTTGCCGCCCGCTGGCCGGCGCGCGGCCAGGGAATTGGCGATGCCTCCGGCTATATCGTGTCGGATTCCAGCCTCACCGAGGTTCTGCCCGGCACGCCGTCTGGCTGCCGGTTGTGGCAGCCAGGCATCACCATCGCATCCGGAGATGTGGTTGTGCACATCGGCGACACCGTGCAGCACGCAACCGGCGCCGCCGCCCACATCGCCACGGACTGGGCTGCCGATGTCGGCAACGGCCTGCTCGGCAGCCTGACCACGGTGGACGACAGCGCGCGGCCGCTGCGCTCTTCCGCCGCTACGGTTGCCACGGCTGATTGCCAGACCGGGGCTCCGGCCACCGACCTTGCAAACGCCACCCGCACCCTGCGCATTGCCCGCGCCTGGTTTTCGCCGGAGCTTATGGTTGCGTGGGATTACCGCCAGGCCCGCACCGAGCGCATGGATGCACTGGTGGCTGCCGGCGTTCAGGAGATCACATCGGACGATGGATCCGTGGAGGTGATGGAGTTCCGCCTGGCGGACATCACGCTCGACACCACAACGGAGGCCTGGCGCACGGGCATCGAGTATGAGGTGGATGACATTGTGCGCTTTGCCGGGTTCACGTTCCGGTGCCTCCTGGCCCATACGGCCGGGGCGTATTTCGGTATTGACCGGTTCCAGGGGCGATGGATCCAGTCAATAC
>Ga0209417_1001916_pt1 | contig 35551 bp, 25 predicted proteins | sample RifGroF2_FD_184002 | JGI IMG/M metagenome (GOLD analysis project Ga0209417, IMG submission 184002) | Groundwater microbial communities from Rifle, Colorado, USA - Groundwater F2 (SPAdes) (version 2) | ecosystem: Environmental > Aquatic > Deep subsurface > Groundwater | place: Rifle, Colorado... | reverse complement strand
GTGCCTGTGAAGCCTGCTTTGACACCTGCCAATCAGCCTGAATCATCTAGCGCCGCATTGCCTGCATTTGCTGAAGAATCGCATGAAAATACTCCTGCGCAACAAATGTCAGAATTGCCGCCTGTGCCTGCTCCTGTGCCTGCTCCTGTGCCTGTGGCTACAGCGGCTGCGGCGGATACGGCGACGTTTACTGTTGATTCGCCTGCGCCAGCTCGTGTCCCTGATCCAGTGATACCTGCAACTGCGGCGGCAGCTCCAGCGCCTGTTCCTACTTCTGTGCCTGTGAAGCCTGTGACTGCTCCTAAGCCTGCTCCTGTGACTGCTGCAGTTAGGCCACGGAATATGTTCTTTGAAGATGTCATTGGTCTTAGCGAAGAATTGTTTCAAAGCACTTCTGGCTTTAAAAAAGTAAACATAAAAAAAGAGAGCGAAGATTTTTTCATTGAAGTGGAAAAGCGTAAATACTGTTGTGGCCATTGTTCCGAGGTTTCATTGGCAACATTGCGAGAAGGGGTAACTCCTAAGATTGCCACAAATACTTTTAGTGTGATTGAGGCTGGCGATGCTAATCCTGCGTCATTGGCATTTGTTGATGTTGGTAGATTGCAGGCAAATCCTAAAAACTGTTGGGCTGTTTTTCAGGTGGCTTCAAATTTTAATGCGTTAGAGACGCTTGGGGCTGATGATGCCATCCCAAATATTAGTAAGTATTTTACTGACAAAACGCAAGGTCCATTTGCTTCGATTTCAGCTGCCCCGGGTTTAATTTATAGACATTATTACTATTATTTTAACAAAGCTGGGCATGATGTTCCTGAAACTTGGCGTCAAAGGCCGCAAGTTCCGCAAGATCTTGATTCGATGAGAAACCACAATTGTGCATATCAAATCAATTTTTTGAGTGACTTGGGTGTGCAGACTCAGAATGGATATGTCATTGCAGGTGTTGAAAAATTAACAAATTTTGAAGTAAATTCTGGCAGGTTTAAGGTATTGTATCATCATAATATTCAGGTTACGTTTGGCAGAGTGCTTGGTATTAATCATGCGATTTGTGAAGATCCGAATCAACGCATAGATCAGATTTTTACAGCAGCGCTTTGTTTAAAACCTGGCGGAGGTACGGTTGCGCATGGTGTTACTTTAAATAATGCTGAATTTGTGCTTCAATGCGATTACGAGGCAACATTGCGAGCAGCAGTTCGTTATGGTCGTAGAGTTAATGGTCGAGTAAAAGTGTTTTTGACCAGGGTGGGTGGTGGTGTTTTTGGTAATCCCCAAAATATGATCGATGCTGCAATTATAAGAGCTGTAAATCTTCAGGATTTACAAGACTGTGGCCTTGATATAATTCTGAATAATTATAGAACGATTAATTATGCGCAGCATGGTTCTCGAGATGATTTATTTGCGTTGGTTAAAGCACATAATGGGGCGTACAAAGTTTATATAAATGGTGTATCTCAAAATATTGCACAATAACCAAATAAAGAAGTTACTTTTCAACCAACGCTTCGACTGGATTCATCATTGCGGCTTGATAAGCTGGATAGAATCCAAAGAATAGACCGATCATTGCCGATGAAAAAAGCGAAATTACAACGGCATATTTTGATATAAAAATAGGCCATTCGAGCAAAAAGCCGATAATTTGGGCGGTTGCTACGCCAAGCGTTACTCCGACAAGTCCTCCGATGAGGCAAATGATCACCGCTTCAAGAATAAATTGGCTAAGAATTGTAAATGTTGTTGCTCCAAGCGCCATTCGAATGCCGATCTCTTTGGTTCGTTCTTTGACGCTTACAAGCATGATATTCATGATGCCGATTCCGCCCACGATCAACGAAATTGATGCAATGATAAACAGAAGCAGATTTAGCACCATCGACGCTGCGTCGGTGGCCTTGGCGATGTCGTCCTGTGTAAACACTGTAAAATCGTCGTCGTCTGATTCAAGCAGTCTGTGCCTTTGACGAATGATGGCGCGAACTTGTTCTGTGGCAGCGGCAAGTCTCTCTTTGCTTTTGGCTGACATTATCAAGGCCGTGTAGTTGTTTTTTCCAAGCAGCTTCCGCATAACCGTTGTGATAGGTGCAAATATTACGTCATCTTCATCGCGCCCGTCTGGTGATTTTCCTCGTTCTTCAAGAACGCCAATAATTTTAAAAGGTAATTTTTTGATACGAATAACTTTGTCGATTGGGTCGACTGTGCCAAATAATTCTTTTTTTACGGTTTGGCCGATTACAGCAATTTTGCTTCCAGATTTTACGTCTTGCGAAGTAAAAAAACTGCCGCATTCAAGTTTCCATTCTCGCACTTCTAAGTAAAATTCGTTCACCCCACCAATTTGTGTTTGCCAGTTTGATCCATCATAAACAGCTTTTGATGGGTATAAAACGCCGGGTGAGATTAAATTTATGTCGTCACATTCGTCTTTAACAGCGGCTAAATCTTCGGGTTTTATTGTAAATCCAGCGCCACCACGATTTTGAGATAAGTGTTTTGGTGATCCACCAAGAACAATAATAAAATTAGTGCCTAATTTTTGAATTGTTTGATTAACACGTTGTTTTGCGCCTTCGCCGATCGACATAACCGCGATGATAGAAACAACTCCGATGATAATGCCAAGCGTGGTTAACACTGATCGTACGATGTGATGTTTTAGGGTTCTTACGGCTGTTTGTAGAAGCAATATGCTGTTCATTACATCCTTCGATCTGAAACAATTTTGCCATCAACCAGCTCAATAATACGCTTTGATCTTGCGGCAATAGACGGTTCGTGTGTTACCATTATAAATGTTATGTTTTGCTTTTCGTTGAAATCCTTGAAAACTTGCAAAATATTTTCACCAGTTGCGCGATCCAAGTTTCCAGTCGGTTCATCGGCCATAATTATTGCTGGGTTGTTGATTAAGGCTCTAGCAATTGCGACCCTTTGCTGTTGCCCACCAGAAAGTTGGTAAGGAAAGTGATAAATTCTATTTTCAAGATCAACGATTTTCAATAATTCTTTTGCTTTTTCTCTGGCCTGATGCTCAGTTTCGCCTGCGTAAATTCTTGGCAGAGCAACGTTATCAAGAGCTGTTAAATCAGGCAAAAGATAAAATTTTTGAAAGACGAATCCGATTTTTTGGTTTCTAATTTTTGCCAGCTCATCTTTGCTTGCTTTTGATGCATCAATGCCATCCAAAATATATGATCCAGACGTTGGAATATCAAGACATCCGAGAAGATGCATCAGAGTTGATTTGCCAGATCCAGAAAAGCCTGTGATGGCGACAAATTCACCTTTTTCTACAGTCAAGGAGACGCCTTTAAGCGCTACAACTTCGGTGGCGCCCATCACGAATTTTTTTACAAGATCTTTGGCTTCTATAATACTCATAATTTTGCCAACTTTTTATTTTTTACCAAGTCCGCCAGGCTGCCCAAATATTTTGTTTAGTGGATTGTCCCGTGGAGCAGCTTCAACCTCGACTATGACGTTTGTGTTGTCATCTATTCCTTTTAATACTTCAGAGTATTTACCGTCATTAATTCCAAGCTTTGACTCGACTTGTTTGATTGTGTTGCCGTCTAAAACCCAGATATAATCACGTACGACTTTTTTGCTCTTCTGGCCTTCCATTTTTTGTTCAGGCGTGAGCTTTTCAAATTTGTTTTTAAGTTTGCTTGCTACATATTCAACGTTAATGGCATTCAGTCGCAGTGCTTTGTTTGGTATGACAATGGCTTTGTTGTTTTCGGCCACTTTAATTTCAACGTTTGTAGTCATGCCTGGTCTTAATTTTAGCTTTGGATTTTTAACGTCAAGCACAGTTGCATAGGTTACTACGTTATCAACGATCTTTGCCTGATATTGAATTCTTTTTACTTTGGCGTCAAAATGTTTTCTTGGAAATGAATCGACAGTGAAAACTGCCTCCTGTCCCTCTTTTACCATGCCGATATCGGATTCATCAACATCCAGATATGCTTCCATTTCGTGAAGGTCTTTGGCAATTTCGAACAACACTGTTGCTTGCAATTGCGCTGTTACCATCTGGCCAAGATCAACTCTTTTTGCAATTACAATGCCGTCTGCAGGCGATTTAATAAACAGGTTGGCATAAGTTTTTTGTGCCATTTCAAGATCTGCGCCTGTTTGATCAACCGTGGCAACTGCAACTTTGTAATCTTGGGTTATTTGATCAAAGCTGTTTTGTGATATTTGGCCTGATTTGTAAAGCTCTTTTTGTCGGTTATAATATTTTGTTGTGTATTCAGCCTTTGCTTTGGCTTCTGTCAAGATAGCTTTTAATTTTTTGACGTTTGAATCACCGATACCATCATCAAGAACCGCAAGGATCTGACCCGTTTTAACGATATCATTATCCTCAACCTTTATTTCCACAACTTTACCTGCCACTAAACTGCCTACGCTGATTTGTTCTTTGGCCTTGAGAGTGCCAGAAGCTGTTACGATCTGAGCAACATCTTTACGTATTGGCTTTTCAGTTATAAGCGATTCGACTATGATTGCATTTTTATTCTTTTTTATGATATAGATTGCCGATCCAGCAGCAAGCGCGACTGCAATTAAAACAGTTAGATGTTTACCCTTCATTTTGTGCCTTATCGTTATTTTTTGTTTATAGTTTGAAAGATTTAAATAATAAGTAGCTAAATTTTGAGACAAAATAAATGTTATCACTTTTGTCTTTTTATTTCTAGATTTTGATTTTAAAATTGGCATAGGTGGTCAAAGCTATGATGTTTAAAGTTATACATTAACCATCATGCTCTAAATGTTTGAGTATGTCGGCTCTGCCAAGGTTTTGATAAAATTTTAGATGCGAGCTGCAGGGCTTGATCTACAGATACGTTTCGATAATAGTTTTAAAAAATTGCAAAAAATGCCATCGCGTTTTTTATTTTTATAGTGAATTTCAAGATAAGTCATTGAATTTGATCATCGAATATTTGTGATATAAAGAAAGCCATAAACCGCTCTTAAAACGAAAAGTTTATGGCTTTCTTACAGTAAAATTTAAATACTTTGATATTTATCGCAAAATATTATTATAACACTGCTCCGTGATCAGTTAACAAGGCTATCATTGCTTGACTCTCTGCTAAAAAGAGTTCACCAAGGCGATTCAAGGTGAAATTTGCACCAGTTAAAGGAGTTTCGTTGTAAGCGCTGCGTGCATTTACATATGCGCCTGCAGTAATAAGCGCGGTAGCAACTTCGATCTTAGTTGTTACTGCGGCTACATGTAATGGAGTATAATGGTTAAAATCGCGTGTATTTACATTTGCACCTCTGTTAATAAGAAGCAGTGAAGTAGCATTAGATACATCCATTAATGATGTATGCAAAGGAGTTAAGCCAGCATTGTTTGGTGCATTTATGTCAGCATGATGATCAATAAGTATTTGTATAATTCTGATATTATTAAATACTGCGGCTGCCACGTTCAATGGCGTATTTCCACAAATATCTTGTGCATTTATGTTAGCACCATTATCAATAAGCATTCGAACAATGGCTTCATTGCTTAATTCTACTGCTGCATGCAATGGCGCATTTCCGTCATTATCTCGTGCATTTATGTTAGCACCATTATCAATAAGCATTCGAACAATATCTTCATTTTCTAATTCTACTGCTACATGCAATGGCGCATTTCCGTCATTATCTTGTGCATTTATGTTAGCATGACCAGCAATAAGCATTCGAACAATGTTTTCATTGCCTAATTCTACTGCTGCATGCAATGGCGTATTTCCGTCATCATCTTGTTCATTAACATTAGCGTCTAGAGCGATCAATACCGCTACAGCATCCACATCGGCTGCAACTATAGCATCAATCAAATTGCGGTTTCCACGAACTAGACGTATGCCATCAAATCCGTGAGTACGATATGGCGAATGTATTAGCTTTTTTCCAGCCTCTGCCGATGTTATTGTAGTGACAATAACTAATAAAGTTAAAAATTTAAACAACTTCACAAAAATTACCTTTCAATAAAATATTAAACATGATGCAGCTACGTAAACCTTTCGATTTATTTGATTTTTGATGTAAAATCTTAGAGATATCCTGCACCTGTATGTGCTCCATGATGATTAAGTAAACCAAGAATGGCATCAATATCAGCCATTACTGCTTGTAATGGCTCATGATCGCCAGCTATGTCGGCAGCATGATCGCGAGCCCAATTTGCTTCATCCAAAGGCGTTTGTCCATAAATATTGGTTGCGTTTACATCTGCTCCACTATTAATAAGCTCGACAACAACACCTGCAAAACCTGATATTATGGCTAGAAGTAACGGTGTCTCACCTTCATCATTTTGCGCATTTATGTTAGCATGGTTAGCGATAAGAATTCGTACAATGACTAAATTTCCCAAATTTACAGCTAAATGTAATGGGGTATATCCGTTTATTCCTTGTTCATTAACATTAGCACCTCTGGCGATTAATATCTGCACTGCATGCACATCATTGTGGCTTATAGCTTCAATCAGATTGCGATGGCCATGAACTAGGCGTACACCACCGATGTGTTGAGTAGGAAATGGTTCTGGCCCTAGCTTTCCAGCTTCTGCCGATGTTATTATTGTAGTGACAATAACTAACAAAGTTAAAAATTTAAAAAATTTCACAAAAATTACCTTTCAATAAAATATTAAACATGACACCTACATTTATTAAACCATGAATCTTTCTGGGTCCTCTAATATATTTTAAAAAAAATAAAAAACAACTGTGATGATGTTGTGATCATTGTAAAAATTACAATTTGATGTATATAAAATATAGGACCAAGTTATGAGCTAATTCAATTATGTTTAGCTTTATACATCCACCATTATGTCTTGAAGGCTCGAGCATATCAGCTCTTTCAAGGATTTGATAAGTTTTTAGATGCGAGCTGCCAGGCTTGATCTACAGCGGCATTATAGAAGATTTTTTGACAAATTGCAAAAAACGCCATTGGTTTTAAAAGTCTTGATTGGATGGTTTATCTATCAGCTAATGCATCGATAGGATTCATGGATGCGGCTTTTTGAGCTGGGTAGTATCCAAAAATAATGCCGACCAAGAAAAATGTTATTGTTGCCAGCAATATTGAAAAAGGCGTGATTATAATTATCCAACCAGTGAATTTGCTTGCAATGGTCGGAATGACGATGCCAAAAATTATTCCGATTATTCCGCCGACTCCGCATAAAGTTAAGGCCTCCATGATAAATTGACGCTTGATCAGTTTTTCGCTAGCGCCAAGAGCTTTGCGTATTCCAATTTCTTGGGTACGCTCTCCCACCGCAACAAGCATGATGTTCATGACGCCGATTCCGCCTATCAGAAGGGCGATTAATGCAACTATTAAAAGAAACAATGAAAATGTGCCAGAGGCTTTTTGTGCAGCTTTTAACATTCCATCAGAATCATAAATCATGAAGTCGTTTGGGTCATTGCTTTCTAGCTTGTGTTGCGCTCGCAAAATCTTTGTTATTTGTCGTATGGTTTTCTGCATTGAATGATCTTCTTGTGCTCCGATAAAAATTCCATTTACTGCATTATCAAATGAATGTTTGAGGTGTTTTTTTACTGTAGAAATTGGAGCTAAGCAGTCTTTATTGGCGTCATGTGATGAAGTAGAATCGTCAAATTTATCGATCACGCCTATAATTGTGAAATTAATTTTATCTACATCAATAAATTTGCCGACAGGGTTTGTGTTTTTAAACAGTTGTTCTGCTACATCATATCCTAAAACAATGACTTTTGATGAGTTTTGAACATGGTAGGGTTGTATGTTTATTCCTTTGATAATTGAGCGGTTTGCTATTTTCATAAAGTCTTGATTGCATCCAGTTATCGACACATCCAAATTTCCTGCGTTTTTATTTTTTATTTTTACTCCGATATAAGAAGAAGGTGAGATGTAAGCAATGCCTGGGCAGAGCTTTTTGAGCATCGTTATGTGGTTATACGTAAGATCCTGGATAAGCTTTCTGCGTTTGCCGTGTTTTGTTTCTGGTGGCCACTGTGGACTTACGTAAATAAAATTTTTACCTGCTTTTAAAATTGATCTTCGTATCTTTTCTTCTGCGCCCTTGCCGATGGCCATTAACGCAATAATTGATCCAATGCCGATTACGATTCCTAGTATTGTTAAAGCTGATCGGCCTTTGTTGTGTAGTAGTGATTTTATAGATGAACGAAATAGGATTACATTATTCATGTTTTTCGATTATTTTACAGTGCGCTTTGAAACCATTTGCTATAAAGGTCTTCCATTGCGTTGGGTTCTTGTACGTCTACAACAATTTTGTCATTTTTTTCAAGACCTGAAAGCACTTGCCAGTAAGCTTCGTCTGTGATTCCAACAATGATTGCCTTTTCTACGAAGGTTTTATCTTCTTCTGTCCAAACAAAACGTGTTATTTTATCCGCGTTTTTTGTTTTAACCTCTTTTTTTAATTTTTTATCTAGCGATTTAAATCCAAAATTAACTTTGTCCGCGATTTTTTGAAGTATTGAAGAGTCAATTTGGAATGCCATGGAGTTTACGCATAAAGCGTCTTTGGCCTTTGCTATGCGAATTTGGGCATTTAACCGCATTCCTGGTCTTAGGGTTCTGTTTTTATTACTCATATTTACAGTTGCCTTGTAAAATGCCTGGGTATTGCCAGGGGTACCATTTTTGGGGATAAAACTGAGCTCTGAAATTTTGTTTTTAATCAAAATATCTGGATAGCTATTAATAATAATTTTAGCATTTTGACCGAGTTTTACTTGACCAACCTCACTTTCATCAATATCAAGAACAGCTTTCATTACGCTTATATCTTCTGCGAGTTCAAAAAGTATGTTTTGAAAGTCGTTCAAAACGGCCATTCCTTTTGATATTCCAACGTTTATTATTATTCCATCTGCTGGGGCTATAATTTTAGTATTTTGTATTTCTAATTCAGCTTTTTCAAGAGTTATTTTTGCAGCATTACGGTCAGCAAGCGCTTTTAAATAATCAGCTTCGATTCGTTGAAATGCATTTTTGGAAAGTTGTCCTGATTTATAGAGTTGACTTTGTCGTTTATAATATTCTTCTTGATAATCAAGCTCGCTTTGTGCTTTATCTAGGGCATATTTGGCAATTTTTATATCATTGTTGCCTTTTACCAGATCAATAGTTGCTAAAAGTTGCCCTTTTTTTACTGTTTCATTTTCTTTAACAAGAACGTCATTGACCAGGCCGTTGACCTGGCTTCCTATTTTGTATGTCTCTTTAAGTTCAAGAATGCCTGCACATGAAAGGTCTTGAAGAATAGTTTTTGTTTCCGGATGTTCTGTTTTGTAAAGCTGCTTGTGTTCTTTATTTTTTATTAGCTTCTTATAAAGTTTAATGCAGCCAAACGTGGCTCCACATAAAATGGTTAGTGATATAATTAGATATAAAATTTTTATTTTATTCATAAATCATCGCATTTAATCCAGGCATTTCCTGTTCTGGGTTTTTACAACCAAGGTACTTTAATGTTGCACCGCCACCGGATGACAAAAAACTCATTTTCTCTTCAAGGCCAAACATGCAAGTTGCTGCTGTGGCATCACCTCCACCAACGACTTTAAATGCTTTTGAGTCCGCAATCGCTTGAAGGATTTTTTGTGTGCCATTTTGTGCGTATTCTTCAGTATAAATACCCATTGTTCCGTTACAAAAAATAACATCAGCCGTTTGTATTTCTTGAGAAAAAAGGGTTATTGTTTCTGGCCCAATGTCAACGCATTGCGAATCTAATGTTATTTCATTAATTTTTACAGTTTCAATTTTATTGTCGTTGAATATAATTTGATCAACAGGCAAAAGTAAATTTATTTTATTTAAAGTTGCCATTTGCTTTATCTGATTGGCCATATCCAATGTTTCTGTATCGAACTTGAATGACTCGGGTACTTTGCTTTCCAGAAAGGCCAGCCCAAGCGGTCCACCAATTATTATTGATTTAGGTTTGATCTGATCGTTGTTTTGAATAAGTTTTTTAAGCAAAGGAAGCTTATCTTTCAGCTTTATTCCGCCAAGAACCAAAACAAAATTTTGTGATGTGTTATTTCGAATCTTTTCAAGGTTTTCCAGCTCTTGTTCAATTAAAAAACCAAAGCCTCGATGGTTTTTATCAAATTGCTTTGCGAGAAGTGTAACTGAGGTATCTGAACGGTGTATTAATCCAAATGCATCATTAACATAAATGTCTGCTGTTGCAGCCAAAAGCTCAGCAAAATTTAAATTGTATTCCTTTTCACCATTAAAAAAGCGTAAATTTTCAAGAAGCAAAATTGATGAGGCGTTTATGTTGCTCTGATTTTTCGCCTGAAGCAAATCTGGCTGATATTCAATATCATATCCTCTATTTTCAAACCATGGAATTAAGATTTGAGTTGAAAGCTCATCATCATAAAAATGGGTTTTAGATTGTGCTTCTGGGCGTCCGATGTGTGTTCCAAGGACAATTTTGCCACCAGCTTTTAAAATATAATCAATGGTTGGTAAGGTTGATTTTAGTTTAAAATCGCTCAAAATATGCCTTTTATAGACTGAAATATTTAGGTCTGAACGTAAAAAAACTCGTTTTTTATTTAAAATTAGCGCTTTTATAGAGGGTAAAATCATTGTTTAATGCCTTTTTTTTATAAAATATTCAAATACAATCACAAAAGTATCAAATTTTATATTTTAAACCAAGATAATGGATTTCGTTTAAATAAATTGCTTATTTAATGCGTATTTTAGTACATTTATAATAGAAGGAGGGGTAAAATATCTTAAAAATGTTTTTGTTCTGTAGGGTTGTTGACATGCAATACTTTATTGGATAATTTGATATTATCTAATTGAAAATAATGTGAGTGTTGAATTTGTTGAAAGATAGAGGTATTTTAATTTATTTTAGGAGGATTTTTTATGAAGTATTCAAAGATGATTTTCATTGCGATATCATTTGTTGCTGTTTCTGGATATGCATTAGCAATGACTGAATCTGAGGATAGCATTGATACAACGGCTACTCAGATAGCTGAAGAGCCAACAGAGGTTGCTCCTGTTGCTGAAGCGCCAGTTCAAGAAACTGTGCCAGCTGAAGAAGTGCCATCTGTTCCGGCAAAGGTTGATGAGGTTGTTTCAGCTAAATCGGTTGAAGAAGAAATTAAACCAGAAGCTGAAGAAGTTAAGCCTGAAGTTTCAGAATCTAAGTCACAAGACGAAGCCGATCTGGAAGATTTTTTCAAAGATCTAGCCATTGATGATAATAGCAACGAAGGTAAGTAATTATTCGTAAATTTAAAACGCAAAGAGGGCATCGTTGCGACGCCCTCTTTGCGTTTGTCTCAATGTTATTCTTGTTTCAATACTTGAGCTATCTTAACTTGTTTTGCCTGTCTTGATGGTAGCCACGTTGCAAAAAAGCCAATCAGAATTGTTACCAAAAAAACTATTATGAAGATATCAAGGTCCATTCTTGCTGGCAAATAAGATACATAATACACATCTGGCAGTTCAATGATTGGATATTTTTCAAGAAAATATCCGGCTGCTGCTGCTAGGGCAAGTCCGGCAATGGATGCCAAAAATGTTACTGTCATTCCTGTGTACAAAAATATTTTTCTTATTTGATTATTAGGCATTCCAAGCGCTTTAAAAATGGCAATATCGCGACGTTTTTGCTGAATTTGCATAAATAAGAGAGAAATCATGTTCAAGCTTGCAACGAGTGTGATTAAAGCCAAAATAAAGAACATTACATATTTTTCAAGTTTAAGAGATGAAACTAGCGCTGGATAAAGCTCTTTCCACGATGTTATTTGCAAATCAGGTAATCGTTGTTTAAGCTTTTTTATGGCAAGAGTTTCGTAATCAGGTTTAAAAAGTATTGATAATAACAATGTTTTTAATGTATGTAAAAAACTTGAATTAGCCGTTTTTTGCTGTGTCTCATGGTTTGAGTTTTTAAGTTTTATAGTTATCTGGTCTATCCCCTCTTCATTGAACACGGTGTTAATCGTTTGAAGCGAGCAAAATGCAAAGTTGTTATCATATTCTTCCAGACCAACATTAAAAATGCCTACAACCTTAAATTGTTGCTTTTGCAAGAATAATCGTTTTTTGCTTGTTGGTTCTGGTATCAAAAGCTTTAAATTATCGCCTACTTTAATATTAAAATTAAGAGCTGTCTTATGTCCTATTATAATCTCGTTTTCACCAATGTTTTTGAGTAATACGTTTTTTTGTTCGATGCTTGAATTTAAAGGGCTAATAATTTTTGACGCTATTGTAGAGATTTCAATTTCATTCGGTCCATCGACACCTTGCAAAAATATTACTGTTTGCGTGTTGTATTTATCTAAGATAGCCTGTCTTAAGGATCTTGCGCCCACTGCTTTTATTTCATTGTTGAATTCAGCAAGTAATACATTTCTTAAGTCTTGGTATTCAAGTCTATTTCCTGGACTGGTTATTATTATTTGAGAATTGATTCCTTGCATTTTTTCATGAATAACCTTTTCAAATCCGTTTGTTATTATTAATGTCAGCATTAATGAAAATGTTCCAATTAATATTCCTAAAAAACAGATTTTTACCATAAATGCTATGTTTTTATCCTGACCTTTAAAGTTAAGATAGCGAAGCGCTACGAACAACGATAATGATTTCATTTTTATTCCTAATTCAACTAATTAAATCAAATCATACTTTTTATTTAAGGATACAATAATTTAAATATTTTTTTGAAATTTGTTAGAAACAAAAATCTTTCTGTACTTTTTTTACATGTTTTTGATATTGTAAAACGTGTTATACTGATGTGTCTGGTTGAAACAGAGAGACAAAATTTATTATTTTGAGGTTTGTTTTTATGAAAAAGAAAACGTTGCTTATGCGAGCGCATTTATTAATTGGGTTTGTTGGCTTGATTATATTTTTTCATGGCTGTGTTCCATATTTTAAATTATCCAAATCAGAGTTTCCGCAGGGCAAAGAGCTTGATATAAAGCAGCTTGCCGTTACCAATCAATATTTGAAATCATCGACTATTTATAATAAGTATGCCACTCTTGCTATTTTTGACGTACTTTTGTTGGCGGATTCGGTTAGAAATGCTTATGTAAATTTAAACAGCCAAAAAACAGGCAAATCTCAAACGTCAAAAGAGGCTCTTCTAAACCGTCAGCTTGAAGAAAATAAGCATTGGATATCATTTTATGTGTTGGCCGACATCAGGCAGTTGTGCAACGAAAATATGAATGAAAAAAATCCACTCTGGACTGTTTATTTGGATTTGGGAAAAAACAGGCGAGTTGAGTCCGAAAGCGTGAAAGAAGTTGAACTTGATCCTGAATATAGATTTTTCTTTGGCACAAAAATTAATTCTTTTAAAACTGCTTATTTAGTGCAGTTTCCTGCAATCGATGTTGAAGGTAATAATTATTTGACCGACTGTACTATTATTAAACTTGCGATTTGTTCAGTGGATAGGTCATGCGAGTTTGTTTGGAATTTGAGCGATATTCAAATGTCTTTGGCTAATATTGCAAAGTCTAAGAAAAAGGTAGAAAAAGATGAGGATTTCTATTGGGGCTAAGCATGTTTGATAAAGAAATTATTAATGATATTAAAGATCGATTAATCAAGGCTTATTCACCGCAAGCAATCTATCTTTTTGGATCATATGCATGGGGAAATCCAGACGAGCAAAGCGATTTGGATTTGTTAGTTGTTGTTAAAGAATCTGATGAGCGTTCGTATGTTCGTCCGAGAATTGGAGAAAGAGCCTTGGTTGGCGTGTTGGTTCCTCGCGACATAATCGTTTATACCTCCGATGAATTTAAAAAATATTCGGATGATACCTCTACTCTTTGTTATAAAATAAAACAAGAGGGGAGGCTTTTGTATGGCCATATTTGATGAATGGATTGAGAAAGCTAAGCAAGATTTAAGGGTTGCAAAGTTATTAATAAAAGAGGAAGAAGATGTTTGGGGTATTGCTGCCTATCACACGCAGCAATGTGCTGAAAAGGCATTGAAGGGTTATTTGAGCTACAAAAATCAGGCACTAAATAAAACCCATAACCTTGTTCTGTTGTTAGACTTATGTAAAGCCATAGACTCAAGTTTCGGTAACTTCGAAAATGAGGCTATCGTTTTAACGCCGTATTCTTCGAAGTTTAGATATCCTGATGATGTGTGCATGATACATAAAGATGATGCTGCATTTGCAATTGTTGCAGCATCAAAAATTTTGAATTTCGTTAAATTAAAAATTTCAAACAAGCCTGACCCAAACTTAACCATTTTTTAAAAGGTGCAAAAAGATGAGGATTTCTATTGGGGCTGATCATCGAGGTTTTGAATTAAAGCAGTTTATCATTAATCAATTTAAAGATTATGAGTGGATTGATGTTGGTACTAATTCCAATGATCGTACCGACTATCCGCTGTATACCCAAAAAGTTTGTAGTGATATATTGCAGCAAAACGCCTCTTTGGGTATTGTAATTTGTGGCTCTGGGGTAGGGGTTTCGATTGCTGCAAACAGGTTTAAAGGTATTTATGCGGCGTTGTGTTGGAATCCTCAGGTAGCCAAACATGCACGAGAGTACGATGGTTCCAATGTTTTGGCGCTTCCATCAAGTTTTATTACAACAGCAGAGGCAGTGGATATTGTGTCTGCTTGGTTGAATTCCGAGTTCAAGGGGGGCACTTATCTAAAGCGCCTTGAGATGATGGATTAGGCGAGTTTTAAAATTTCTGGAAAATATTTTAAAAAGTTTTAAAATTAATTCATGTTTTTTTAAAAAAGGTTTTTTCGGGGAGTTGTTATGAACAAGTATTTTCTTTACTTGAGTTTTGTGGGTGTTTTTTTAATCAGTGGATGTTCTTGGTTTTCAGCCAAAAACAATGAAAGTAGCACGGAAAAAGTAGCTACAGAGGAAGATAAATTGGTTACAACAGATTCAGGACTTAAATATAAAATTTTGACAGAAGCCGCTGCAGATGCCAAAAAGCCATCTCAAGGTCAAACTGTTAAAGTTCACTACACTGGCTGGCTAAAAGACGATAAGGCTACAGACAAAAAAGGCAAAAAGTTTGATAGCAGCATCGATCGTGGACAAGCATTTATGTTCAAAGTTGGCGATGGACAAGTTATCAAGGGCTGGGACGAGGGTGTTATCGATATGAAAGTTGGCGAAAAGCGTTTTCTGGAGATTCCTGCAGCGCTTGGTTACGGTGAATATGGCGCCGGAGCGGTTATTCCTGGAAATGCAACACTTCTTTTTGAAGTCGAACTTCTTGATATCGAATAAAATTTATTTGATATTTGATAAAGTTTAACAAAAACCGGCTCTCTTTTTTACGAGAGCCGGTTTTTGTTATTTTCAAAATTTTCATTCGCCAGGCAGCTCCCAATCATGGCTGGCAGGCCGCATCTAAAAACTTGTCAATTTGCTGGCGCGACTCATTGGTAGCTGGGTTTATGATGTATGGGCTCGTGTATCGTCCCGGAAATCATTGAGTTGGCGTGGGGCTGCGCGAATGTTTGTCATTCCTGTCCTATGCTTGTCATCCTGAATTTATTTCAGGATCTATAATTCATTCAATCGATAATTGAAAAAACAAATACATGGATGCTGAAACAAGTTCAGCATGACAAACTTGTGAGTCTTTTATTTCCCACATATTCTTTGTTTTACTTTTGCATACGCCGCCTTGACCGCATTCTTAGACTTATACCAAGCGATTTGCGCTTTAAGCGTAATTCTGTCTGATTTGCTGGCAAGCTTAGGCGCAGCTTCTTTGGCCAACTCAAAGGCTGGTGCGTAATTTTGGCTTAGTAGGGCCTTTAAAATCTGAACTTCGTCGTAAAAATATGATGTTTTCGATTTTAAGTAGTTCAATGCCGCCTCAAATGCAGGTTGATAACCCTTGTTGACGAGGGTATTAAAGATAGTTGTATAGCCTTGTTTACCTTGTTCAATAGCTAATTCTAATGCTTCCGCGTACACGATTTCATAACCTTTTTCAACCAATATTTCGACAATCCTTGTGTATCTATAATCCATTTTAAATTTGACTGCAAATTCACGTGCAAATTCGTAGGCTGGTGCGTAGCCTTGTCTTACTAATGTATCAATCATGTTGTAGATCGAGTCTTTAAGTACATCATTGCTGCTATATTTTTTTGCAGCTTCAAATGCAGCTGGATATGCTGCTATATATTTTTGATTAATTAATGATGTATAAATATTCATGCAACATAGTTGTATTTCTAGATCATCGCTTGATATTGCTGAATTCGCTGCCTCAAAAGCTTGGCTGTAAGCGGCTTTGTACTGTTTTTGGACCAGCATATTTAAAATGTTTAAACCATGAATTTTTTCTGTTGATTTTGCATCAGAGCTTAAAACTGCATTGTGAGCCAGGATTGACGCTTCGCCAAAGTTGTCGTCGTATCCACATTCAACAAGCTTTTTATAATATTCTAAACGTTGCTCTGTCGTAGCATTTTTGTAATTTTGTTCGTAAAAAAGCTTTAACAACTTAGTTCTAAACTGTTTAATCTTGCCGCTTTCAAACCATTTTTTAATTTTGGATTTGTCGGTGCCGAATTGTGTAATAATTGCACTGACCATTGTTTTTGCTTCTTCGCTGTTACCCGATGCTAGTTTTTCGAATTTATCGGAATCAATCATAGCCAATGCTTTGATCTCTTCGCATATTTGACTGTCAATTGCATTATTTGCTGCAAAAATCATAGCGTTTAAGGTCTTTTCGAGCTGCACGATCTCTTTTTGTGTTGAAATGTTATAAACAATTGTTACCTCATTGGCCCCGATGGCTGACTCTTTGATTGGCAGAATAAAGTTAGACTGCATTTCGGCAAATTTCTTTATAATATCCCATCTGCCTCGACGTTCTCCTACAAATCTGATTGTTAGCTGCGTTTCATTCGTTGATTTGTCGAACACAAGCTCAAAAACAAGGCTGTGATTTTGAAGTGGACAATTATAGCGAGATATCAGCTTCTGGCCTTCGACTCTTAATCCGATGAGCCATGAAGTGTTAAGATAGGATGTTACTGAGCTTGGCATTACATGAGGTGCACAAAGTACTGCTCCAGTTAGGTGTAAGTTAACAATAAAAGTTATTACTCGTTGTAATATTCCAGGGTTGGCCAGTAAACTTGCCAAATACAGAGAGCCTAAACCAATCCCCATTCCGATTAATCCTCCGAATCCAGAACAGATGGTAAATCCTAATGCTCGTTTATATTTATTGGGACTCATAAGCATTTCACCAACTTTATTAAGTGCAGCTCTACCAAATTTACCTAACGTAGCCGGGTGTAAAATATTTGTTGAATTACACAAAACTCGTTCAACTCCAGCAAACATCGCTGGCTTGCTCCACGTCTTGGGCATGCTTAATCTAAGGTGTGCGCTGAGCGTTACAAGCAAATTTTGGTGTAGCAGAGTAAACGTATCTTCCATTGTTTGTGGGTAGTTACGTTCAAACGCCGTTGTGCTGCCCAAGCAGGCGTTGGCAACGCTAAAATCTTTGGTTGGCATGAGCTGTGTGCTGTCATTGCCGAGTCCATTTAAAATTTCTTGAATTTTGGATATGTAAGTATCAAGCGGCCAGCTCCAGTGATATTTAAAGGCGTCTGCAGGTAGCATGTGTACCCAGCAATTTAACAGGTCAAAGTTGGCCTGCAGCATTGTTTTAAAATTTTTGACTTTATCTGCATCAGATGCGTATTTTGTGCTACCTTTCAATGTCTTGATTGATTGGTCGAATAGATCGATAAATTTATCCATGAAAGAGAGCAAGATAAGCTTAATAAAGCTTGAGCTGTCCTTAAATTGTGATTTGAACTCTTCGGATGTGAAGTATTCAAAACAGTCTTTTTTAAATCTTTGCATTGTCGATTCAAATTTGGCTGGCTCTGCCCAGACGTTTAGATCGAAATTTTTAAGCTGTTCTGCAATGTTTTGGACTTTGGCTAATAAAGTTTTTGATTTTTCAAGCTCAACAAAAATGCTTTGCATGTATTTTTTTAAAATTTTGCATTGCCCAAAACTCGATGCAAATGAAATGTTGATCCAAGAAGACATGGCATTGAAGTTGTTCAAAGTGTCGACCAGTTTTGTAAATTGACCTTTGGCTTCGACATCCGATTTTGCAACGCTTGATACAAAATTTAACCACATTTTTTCGGTTTCTGGAGTAAGCGCCACATCAAAACCATGCTGTGTAACCAAAAACAACGGCCGGTCTTGCAAGATCATCGTTGCGTCTGATCCGAGCATTTTAACAAGCTTTTCCTCGATAAAATTTATCTCTTTTTTATAAGAGGCTTGAATGCTTTCAAATGAATATACTTCAACAAATCGTTCATCCTCTGCTTGAAATAAAGCAGCTTCGATGGTGTTAACGCCGAGTAGTCGCTCAAGATCAAATGCTGGACGATTAAATGCTGTTTTAATTTGGTCTGATTTCTCGCAAACAAAGTTAAACAAGTTTTCCATTTTTTGGCCAAATATTTGAGATGATTGTTTGCGGTATGTCTTTGTCCCATCTTCACGAATTGCGGCCAAAGCTGATTGAATTTTAAACAGTATTGAATTCAAAGCGCTTTCGGCGTCTTGCTGTGATGCACTTTTTAGCATTGCAGCGAGCTCTTGTAAATTTTTATCAGGCAACGCATCGGATGCTATTTGTGTTTGAACCACCAAGCTTGTTGGCATGATCGAAACTTTTTTAGGCATTGGATGTGTAAACCAGCCAGTTACGATTTCAGTTGAGTCAGCGCAAGAAATCAATTCTCGCTGAGCATCGATTGTAACGACTGAGCCTTCTTTTTCGATCCATGAACTAAATTTTTCTATATCTTGGGTTTGGAACACAGGCTTGTCTGCCCCACGGAAAATGGCTGCAGCGTGTGATGTTGTCTCAGCATTGCCTTTGACAACAACTGCTAATATTTGATCTTTGTTAAAGCTTGGTGCAATAAATGTTTCCAATGCATCATTTAGCGATGGTGCGATTAAAACTTGGTTTTTGTTTGTTATTTTTCTGCATGCACAGTCAGCAGGCAATATTGTTTGTGTTTTGATAATTTTTTCTTGAGCGATGCCATCGATTGATTTTATGTAGCTTGGATTAAATGTTGACGTTGATCTGAGCGGCCTTGCCTGGACCAAATAAACCGTTTTTAGTTGTGGCATGTAAACCAGCTCAATGTCGGTAGGCTCGTTGTTATAAAATTTTTGAATAGCATCAGCGATGACTTTAATTGCTTTTACGGCGTCAGCGCTTAAAGCAGGGACGTTTTGAATTTCAGCGGGATTATTGACCATTTTTAAAGAGTTTTGGCCATTTTCGTTTACAGGAATCAATCTAGAGCTCTTTTTTCTTATCAACGAATTAACATTAAAATTTTTATCAACCACAAACGTATCGACTGACACGAGGTTGTCCACAACGCCAGCGTTGTGACCCCATGAAGCCTGGATTATTGTTGTGCCCTGGGTATTCGCGTAAGTTTCTTGTGTGTAAACCACGCAGCCCACCGGAATTTTGGTGATGTCAGTTGTTCCGCCTTCTTGTTCGCCGACCATTCGTTGAATAAGAACTGGCATGCTTGGCAAAAACTTAATTGTTTCGTCTTTCTCAACCAAGCGCTGTTCCATTGATTTTTTCGAAAAATATGACGCAATAACCGCGTTAACATACTCATTTAAACTTTTATAATTTACAGGAACGTTTGCATAACTTTCGTTACCGCCGGCGTTTGTAACTTTCTTTGTATCCTCTTTGCCGGTGCTTCGTACCATCGCTTTAAAATCTTTTGCTGCTTCAACAAAGCCTTTAACTTGTGGCACATTTCTAAACAATGCATCACTGGTAGAATCAGCAGTGTCTTGGCTTTCGGTTTTTAATTTTAAAATATGTTCGGATATTTTTTGAGAGGATTCAATCAAAAAACTGTCAGAAGGGTTGTTGGTAGCCATTTTTGTCCACTCAGCAATAACGTCAAAGCCCTGTTCTTTAAGAAAATCGATACTTTGTTGATGGCTAAGCCCAACAAACTCAGGCACAGCCACGTTAAACCCGCCAAGCGTTTTTAGTCCTGTTTGAATGGCTACGTCTCTGGCGATGTTTTGTTCTAGTAAGGCTAAATTTGCATACTTATTACCGTACAAGTCGGCAATAGCGGTGTGTTCAACGTCGCTCATTGTGAATGCAAAGCAGTACAAAAGAGATACGAATATTAAAGGCTTTATCAATTTAATAAATTGCTTCATGACTAACTCCTCCATTTTATTAAAACAATTTCGACATATTATAATTCTATTTGAAATTAAAGGATTGTCAACTAAGCGGTTTTATGTGCGTAATTGCATTGTTTTATGATGAAATTTGCTTAAAAATATTGTTTTTTATTAAAAATCTGCAAAATGTGACAAAGTTGCTGAATTTTATGGAGTAGTTGAGTTTTTGTCGACTTTAAGCGGATTATTTCAATTTGAAAATCATTGCTTTCATAGCACTCTTTTTGTTAATGTGAAATCAGAAGGTTATATTTCTTAATAAAATGGGTGGAGGGTGCCATGAATAGGAATTCTAAATTTTTGTTATGTACTTTTGTAGTTGTTGTGTGTATTAGCAGCTCGGGGTTTTCAATGGAATGGATACGCTCTTTGTTGGGTTTGGATGAGCAATCACGAGCAATCGCAGCAAGCAAAGAATCAGCTCGAAGAGAACAAGCTGCACGTCAGGAGCTTGTAGCTGCTGAGGCCCGTGCAATAGCTGCAAGTAAGCGTTCATTTGATGAATTGCGTGCCCGTCAGATTCAAGCTGAGATGGATACTCATCCGGTGTGTTTTTTTAATAAAGACTTAGATGACAAAAAATTGAAACATCAAGCACCCGATCCTGTGGATGTTTTGATTCAGAAATGTGATGCAATGCACCTAGATAAAGGCATATTCATGAATAATGCTGGAACTAGAAATATAAGCCAAATACCTTGTTTATTTCAAGCATTTCCTGGAATAACGGTGAATTTGTGCGGCTACTACGCCGCATATTTTGCGCTTTGCATGCTTACAAGCCGATCCCCAGACGAGTTGAAAGGGACATTAAATGATAGAGGGCGATTTGAGCGTTATTTACAACGCTGGAGTAACTTTATAAAAACAGAACGTGATAGGTATATTGCTGATTTACCTGAGGATATGCGTGCTGAATTTGCAGCTGCTGGCGAGATGTTGATGGCAGATCAAATAAAAAGTATTTTTGAGAACCATTTAGCAGATGAAGTAAGGCCAGAAAGTGTTATTGTTGATGGTAATGATAAGTTTGATTCGATAATTGCAGCGTTTAAATCTCAAGAACATCCCGCTGATTTATGTTTCATCTTAAATACAAAAAAAGAGGGTAGCCATTGGATTGCCGTTTGGGTCAGTAAAGATAAAGGTATGATCATAGCTGATTCGATGGCGACGAATAGAACAGATTTTGAAAAAATTATAAAATTATATGACGATATTTTTGGTGCTACAAAGTAAGAATTTTTATGGCAAGTGTTGTTTGTGCACTTTTTGCAAAACTCACTTGCCAGGCAGCTCCCAATCATGGCTTGCAGCTCGCATCTAAAAACTTGTCAAAATGTATACAGACCTGATCCCGCCGCTCATCCTGAGTTTGTAGACGGATGTATAGTCCTGAAAATCAATGTTTTGACGCATGTATTTAAAATATTTGTAATTTCAATATTTTTATTATTAAAATCAGATTAAGGAGTTTAATTTTATCTGCGTTGCTTGGAAGGCGATTTATGATTAATCGTTTGAATTCAAAATTGATCACGGTGCTGTTTTGCATGTTTCTAGGGCTTGGGTTTGCCGATATGGTTCATTGTGCCGATACTAATCCACAATCTCCTGCCGTTGGCGAACTGAAAAATCCAGAAACTAAAAAATCGGAGTCTGGCTGGTTTTCTCGCGGTTTTTCTCGCGTCGGAAGTTTTTTTTCTGGCATGCGCAGTAGAGTTGCCTCGGCCGTTTCTTCAGGCTATTCTTATACAAAAAGCTTTTTTTATTTCGTTGGTAATAAAATTGCTGAATTGCGTGCGAAGGTTGCTGAAGGGTGGAGACGCCCGAAGCCTGCAGTAGCTGAGCATTTGGAGTTGCCTGCTCCTACGCCTGAGCCTGTACCTGCTTTGATACCTGGCAAGCAGCCTGAAACACATGTGGCTAATCCAGTGAAAGAGCCTGCTTTTAAGCTTGTGTATAATACCGTGGACTTGCCTGCGCCTAAGCCTGCTCCTGATTTTACGCCTGTGCCTGAGCCCGCTCCTGATCTTACGCCTGTGGCTGCAAAGCCAGCTCCTGCTCCTGTGCCTGCAAAGCCTGCTCCTGCCCCTGTGCATGCGGCAGCTGCTGATGCGGCAAAAGGTGGAAAAATGCAGAAGTCGGACGAAGAAAAATTTTCTGAAATTTCAAAAGATCTGAAATCAAAAGATTATGTGGATTATACTTATGCTTTGGATTTAATTGACGACAATAATTTTTCAAAAGATCTGGTTATTGAAGCCATTCTTGCGTCCGGTAAGGCAACTATAGAAATTATTTATGCATTTGTTGATAGGCGTGGAGTTTCACTACGTAAAATTTGGGATCTTATCAAGGATAAATATCGATCACCAAAAAACGTTCAAGCTTTTATTGGTTGTGTTTATTCGTATTATTTTGATCAACTAAAAGAGTTTTTGAATGAAATTGTTACTAATGATATGACAGCTCCAGCATATATTGTAGCAATGAATGATGCGGGAGTTGACAGGTGGCTAGTTTTTAATGTTATTCTTAAGAACAACCAAGAAACGCAGGATAATATTGCTGCGTTAGTTGGTGTAGGAATGAATCCAACGCAGCTTTGGCTTGATTATTTCCTTGCAAGAAAAGGTGCTTCTGAATTACGTATTCTGAATCTATTAATCGATAAGCGTCTTGATGTAGACGCAAAATATGAAGGGGATATGCCACGAGAATATGGACCAGAAGCAAAAACACCACTTGAATTGGCAGTTGACGTTGTTGGAAAAGATCATCAAATCACGAATCGACTGAGAGAAGAAAAAGCGCGTAAAGATGCAGAAAGACAGCAAGCAAAAATAAGAGCTGAACAAGCGCGGAAAGTTAGTTCATCGCCTGCACCTGTGCCTACGCCTGTTCATGCACCTGTCCCTGATCCTGTTCATGCACCTGTTCCTGCTCCTGCGCCTGCACCTGTGCCTACGCCTGAGACTAAGCCCGTTCATGTGCATGCGGCAGCTGCTGATGCTGCGCCAACAGAAGAACAAAAAATACCGCAAAATCTAACGCCGGCTCAAGCGACAACGAAGTTGTTTGAATTACTCAAAGCCAACACGGCGACATTAGCGCAAGTTAAAGCATTAATCGCACAAGGGGCTGATGTAAAAACATTTGATGAATCAGAAGAAGCAAAAACACCTATTTATTACGCAAGACTACGTAGACAGAGTTCTGATACCGTTGAAAACAACGCGATAGTGGAAGCTATAAGTGTGAAAATTGCTGAAAAAGAATGTAAAGACGAAGAGATAGGGTTGAGTGATATGATTGGTGGTGTTGGTTCCGTAGAAGCAGGCAATATTGATAATTATATTGAAAAACTTAAATTTAAACCTTCTCAAGTCTTAAATGCACTGCTTGAAAAAGAAAAAGCAGATGCTTTAAATATTGATATTTTAGTTAAAAAATATAAAATTACAGAATATGAAATTATTGACCTTATCACACACAAATTCCCAACGCCCCAAAATGTTGCAGCTTTTGTAACCTACATTGCAAATTATAATCCAGATGATCTATCAAATATTTTGCGTATAATTATCGAGAACAATCTGACTGGTCCAGATTATATTGATGTATTAATTCGTGCAGGAGTTGACCAAAAACTAATTTTGACAGAGCTTCTTGATCAAAAAAAAGAAACGACGGATAATCTTACCGTTTTAATTACTGCCGGAATGAATCCAACGCAGCTTTGGTTTGATTATTTCATGAAAAGAAAAGCGGATTCTGATTTACGTATTTTGAATTTTCTAATCAAGATGGGTCTTGAAGTAGACGCAAAATATGGACCAGGCGCAAAAACACCACTTGAATTGGCCGTTTGCGTTGTTGGAGGAGACCATCCAATCACGAATCGACTGAGACTTGAGACTCTTGACCCCCAAAATACATACGATGAATTAATTAAAAACATTCCCAATGTTGAATATAAGGATCGTAACAATGTTGAGTATTGGAAGCGTATTTTCTATTTATGGGGCTTGATACAGAATATACAAACCTATGATCAGTGTAGATTTGGTTTTGCAGTGAAGTCATTAATGGGGTTAGACTTCAAAATAGATCCAGCTGCAATGGAAACCCAACAATTTTGGCGAGCGATTCAGGACGCCGTGCAACGTTATTCGAATCTACTATCCCCTGACAAAGTGGGAGCCGGTCAAGCTGGCCTGATCGAAACATTTAATGAAATGAAAAATGCAATTGATCGACAAACGCCTGAAAAATATAAACCAACCACTAAAAAGGCTGCAGGTCCAATTGTCTCTAAAGATACAAGTAAAATTGAAGTAACTGAAGCCTCTGGAGCACATCAAGCCGCTGAAACGATTGACCATGCTCCTGGATCGGCTAAAGCAGGTGGTACAGACTGGGAAGATGTAGATTAACTCAAAATTATCATTAGCATGTGTTTTAATTAATTGCGTATTTAACCCGTTAATCCGCAGATTTCGTTAAAATCACTTAAAATATTTCTGTTTTTGTCTTATAATCAATCAGTTTGTTGTAGCTTTCTGCCTTAAATAAATCGAATAAATTTATTTAATTATTGCTGGCTTACTAAAAAGCCAGCGCTAGGATTAAAATGAGCGAGACTGAAAAGAATTTAAAAAATCCGTTTCAACATACCTTAAACCTTCCTAAAACTGAGTTTTCGATTCGAGCGAATGCTGCAATCAAAGAGCCTGAAATTTTGAAAAACTGGGAGGCTGAAAATATTTATGAAAAATCAGCTCTCAAAAATAAAAATAAAAAAAAGTTTATTCTTCACGATGGTCCACCGTATGCCAACGGCCATCTGCACATCGGCCATGCTTTCAACAATGTTTTAAAAGATATCGTTTGCAAAGTCAAAAGAATGACTGGGCATCATGTTCCATTGATCCCTGGATCTGATTGCCATGGTTTGCCGATTGAATTAAAAGTTGCAAGCGAACTTGGACTTGAAAAAAATAAAGAAAGCATCGATCGAGTCGAGTTTAAAAAATCGTGCAGAGAATACGCCAATAAATGGATCGATATTCAGCGCGACGAATTAAAAGAGCTCGGCAAGCTTGCCGACTATGACAATGCTTATCGAACGATGGACAAGCTCTATGAAGCCGATATTTTGAGGGCTTTGAGTATCTTTGTTAAAAAAGGTTTTATCGAACGCAAGGGTAAATCGATTCCTTGGTGCGCATCGTGCCAAACGGTGCTTGCAACTGCAGAAATTGAGTATCAGGACCGAAAAGATCCATCACTCTTCATTTTGTTTCCGCTTGAAGATGCGTCTGCAAGGTTAATTTTTCCGTACGCGTTTGAACAGCAACCAAATTTAAAGATTGGATTTTTGGTTTGGACAACAACTCCTTGGACTATCCCTTTAAACCGAGCAGTTGTGCTTAATCCGACTGCAAAATACGTTATAATTCAGGGCAAAGAGGCCGACCAAGGTCTAATCGTTGGCAAAGACCTGGCAGGCAAAATTTGTTCCATGTTAAACATTGAAAAAAAAGAAATTTGCGAGCTCGACGCCGATGTTTTTTTGGGCAAGACGGCAAATCATCCATTCATTCAAGATTTTCAAATACCTGTTCTAATCGATGAAATGGTTACAACTGAAGACGGTACAGCCTGCTTACACTGCGCTCCTGGCTGCGGTCCAGACGATTACCTTCTCGGTGTAAAATCCGGCCTTGAAATATTTTCGCCAATTTCTGCTGAAGGCAAGTATGCCTTTGGTATCAAGCCTGAAGAGCTTGAAGGAATGCCTGTTTCAGACGGTCAAATTTGGGTTATCAAAAAATTAGCCGCGTTGGGCCGATTGATCCATAAAACGTCAATTACCCACTCATATCCGCATTGTTGGCGCTGTCACAACGGATTAATTTTTAGGGCCACTGAGCAGTGGTTTTGTAACTTGCAAAAAGACGATCTAGTGCAGAATACTCTCAAAGAGATTGAAAAAATAAGCTTTGTTCCTGACTGGGGCAAAAATAGGCTTCATGCTTTTACGTCAAACCGTACCGAGTGGTGTATTTCGCGTCAAAGAATTTGGGGTGTGCCAATTGCCGCTGTAATATGCGATTATTGTGAGCAGGCTTTTACAAGTGAGCATCTGATCAATAAAGTGGCTGACGGTGTTGAAAAAGAGGGCATTGAATACTGGGATAACGTGTCAGTGCAAGATTTGGCTGAATTGGGTGCACTGCCAAAAGATTTTAAATGCTTGAAGTGCGGTTCTAGCGATTTGACAAAATTTCGCAAAGAAAAAGATATTCTTGATGTTTGGTTTGAGTCTGGCGTAAGCCACTACGCTGTTTTGTCGCGTAATCCAGAGACATTGGGTGTGCCAGCTGATCTTTATCTTGAAGGTTCTGATCAGCACAGAGGTTGGTTCCAGAGTTCATTATTATCTTCGATGGTCATGAACGGGCATACCTGCACAAAACAGTTTTTAACTCATGGTTTTGTCGTTGATGAAGCCAAGCATAAGATGTCAAAATCGATTGGCAATGTCGTTGCTCCACAAGATGTTATCAAAAAGTACAGCCGCGATATTTTGCGTTTGTGGGTCGCAAGCGTTGATTACGAAGGCGATGCAGTTGTTTCTGATAAGTTGCTAGAAAATACTGCGGAAATTTACAGAAAAATCAGAAATACTTGCCGCTTCTTAGTTTCAAATCTTTACGATTTTGACATATCAAAAGACGCTGTCAGCCTTGATGACTTGCAGGAGCTTGATAAATATGCGCTTGCAAAGCTCGTGGAAGTTGATGAAATAATTAAAGATGCCTATCAAAATTACAAATTTGCTACAGTTGTTCAAACATTAAATAACTACTGTACTGTCGAGTTGAGCGCTCTGTACCTTGATATTGTTAAAGATCGTTTATACGTTGAGCAGTCAGATGGTAGATTAAGGCGGTCTGCTCAAACAGTCTTGTATAATATACTCGATTCTATAACGCGTTTGATGGCGCCAATACTATCATTCTTGGCCGAAGAGGTTTCCAGCTTTTATCAAAAAAATAAAAACGAATCGATACATCTTCAGAGGTTTGCAGATGTTGTAATTCCTCGAATATCTAATGCCTTAGAGGTGGATTTGGTCTGCAGAAGTCAAAAATTTGAAGGGCCAGAATTTGAGGAAGGTATAAATCTGAATATCTGGGCATTGCTTGAAGCTATGCGTGACACCGTCTTAAAATCAATCGAAAGACTTCGCGAAAAAGGCGTAGTCAAGCATTCTCTGGAATCCAAGGTTGAACTTTTGCTTGATAAAAATTCAGAAGATGGCCGCTTATTGATAGAGTTTTTGGAGCAGCTTGCAAAAAAAGAGGACGCTGTCCGCTTCTTGAAGGACTGGTTGATTGTTTCGCAAGTTAGTGTTGCAACTAACGCCAAGCACCTTGAAAAGAGTGATTTGGATTGGCTGTTTTTAAGTGTTGGTCATGCTGACGGGGTCAAGTGCCCAAGATGTTGGCAGTGGGAATTGACTGATCACGTAGACGGCTTGTGCTGCCGTTGCTGCAAGGTGCTGAAAAAATAAGAAAATATCTTTTCTACCAACCTCATCCAGTTCATTGCTTTAAAAAGCAAGTGGCGTTTGTGCACTTTTTTTCAAACTCACTTGCCAGCCAGCATCCAGTCAGTGCTTGCAGCTCGCATCTAAAAACTTGTCAAAATGTATACAGACCTGATCCCGCCGCTCGTCCTGAGCTTGTCGAAGGATGTATGGCCGTATAAATCAATGTTTTGACGCATATATTTAAAATATTAGTAATTTCAATATTTTGATTATTAAAATCAGATTAAGGTGTTTTAATTTATCTGCGTTACTTGGAAGGTGATTTATGATTAATCGTTTGAATTCAAAATTGATCACGGTACTGTTTTGCATGTTTTTGGGGCTTGGGTTTATCGATCTAGCGGGTGCAGCGAATAAACCTGGTGAAGCGACTAATCAAAGCGGGTTTAGTATGTATGATAAACCCTCCGCCACTAATCCACAACCCTCCGCTACTCAACAACAACCTACCACTACTTCCGCTGGGCCAGGCGGCGAACTGGAAAATCCAGAAGTTGAAAAATCGAAGCCCGGATGGTTTTCTCGCGTTGGAAGCAGGATTGCAGGGTGGTTTAGGCGTGAAAATAAGAAGACGGAAGAAGAGAAACAGGAAGAATCAGTTGAATTAATGGCTATGGGTAGCCCGAATACAGAAGAAGCGTCGCCTGCGTTGCCTGAATTGCCTGAATCAGAAAGTACCAGCCCAGGTATATTTACACGAGCTTGGGAAAGCGTGAAAGGCATTGCAAGCAGCATTGGCTCGGCATTTACGCGTACAAAGTCTGGCGCTGAGAGTGGTACAGAGCTTAAGCCTTTGACTGAGGCTGCGATGCCTGTGGCGGCTGCAGCTGCGGCTAATCAAGTGGATGGGCCTGTGACTACAGCGGCGGCTGCGGTATCAGATAATCCGAAAGCAATTATCGAAGAAGGCAAGGGTGGATCAGGCCAGGAAGTCGAATCATCTTCCAGAAAGAGTAAATTGCGTTTGGTCATTCAAGAATTGCGTGAACTTGGTGGTAAATATGGCGGTAATTTTGTTAAAAGACAGTTGCATAGATTATCCGCGTGGATCAAATATAAAGAACCAAAAGCCCCACGACCAGATGAAGACTTTGCAGGAAGGTGGTATGAGGATCCAAAGATTCCTGACAGACTTGTTTATGAATATTTGGTCGATTGCAGGCGCGTTGTGCAGGCAATTACTGGAGTAGATGAAATGACGCTGCGGAAGCAGCTTAGCTGGAAAGATGCGAATGGACAAGATGTAGAAGGTGATCAAGGTACTGTTATAAGCCCAATTGGTGCTTATAATTGTTTTACACGTGATGCGACAGGGCATGACGATGGTTTAAATTTTTGTGCTGGGACGCTTGTAACGTATAATTTTACACAATTACAACAGTTTATTCATCAAATGCCTCAACCTGCTCAGCCACAACAGCCACCAACATTCAAAATTATTGCATGGAGTGGCACTGGCGACGATGATTGTGCGGGAAGGCGCAAAGTTACTACATCGAACATGCAGGCAGATCCTGCAAACCGTGGTGCATTGTTTATGGAAGCATCTAATTTTAATTATTTGGAGGCTAAAGCCGAAAATGATTTGATCGGTAAGGCACATGACAACCCTAACGACAAATCTTTTCAAGACGGCTTACCCAAGCCAATGTCGGGCTATGCATTTGACAAAACTCAAGGCCCTGATGCATCTCTGTCTGCAGCGGCAGGTACTATCTTTAGATTATATTATTATTTTAAAAATATAAAAAGTCAGCATGAAGAATCATCATCGGCTGAGCAAGTCGGTAATAGCTCTCTATGGCCGCAAAAACTTGACGATCCTGACAGAGACTTAAATAGTTTAAAAGATCTTAGGCTTAATACTCGAAATGGGTATATAATTTCTCAAGGTGATGAATTGATTGCAGCATTAAATTATTTTATTGATAATCTACTTAGTATCAGAGTCGGCGTGCAGTGCGAGGTTCAGGTGTCGTCGTACGGTGCAATTAATTATAACATTAGTGAAGGCATCCCAGGTAAGTGCTATAAATTATTTCACGATCCACATCAAAAAATTATGCAAATGTTTGTTGCAGCACTTAATTTGCAGAGTGGCCCAGTAGCTGATCTTTATAAAGATCAGCAATACAAAGAATTAGTTACAAATGCTGCAAAAGCATTATTAAGGGTTAATTACGATTTGGCAATAATGTATGCTTATTCTGCGAGTATTAAAAAGGTTATTTTAACCAAAATTGGTGGCGGCACATTCAAAAATGATTCTGAATGGATCAAGGACGTGATTGCGGCTGCGGTCCGTGATAATGCACAATTAATTAATGATGGCGGCATCAGTATTATTTTAAATAGTTATAGTTATAAATCTACAGATGGAAACATTGATTATTGCGACACAGGACTTAGCCATGCAATAAACAAGGTTTATCCAAATCGCACCTCTATCGAGGTGTATGGCTCGGATGGGGACGTTGTAAGTACTTATAATCCGTCAGAGATTCCGGAAACAGCAGGCGCAAGCAGCTCAAGCTCAACAGTCCCTCAATAACTTCTGTGGAGCGGTTGTTTGGTGTCGTTGACACTAACCAACCGCTCCAGTTCATTGCTTTAAAAAGCAAGTGGCGTTTGTGCACTTTTTCTCAAACTCGCTTGCCAGCCAGCATCCAGTCAGTGCTGGTAGCTCGCATCTAAAAACTTGTCAAAATGTATACAGACCTGATCCCGCCGCTCGTCCTGAGCTTGTCGAAGGATGTATAGCTGTATAAATCAATGTTTTGGTGTATTGAATTACTTACTCGATAGCGTTTAAATTCAGTGTTTTAATTTGATTTGAGAAGCGTTTATACCATCCAGATATAAATTCCTGCAAATAACTTTTTTGTGCCTCTGATTGTATATTAAGTTTATTCATTTTAAATTTTATAATTATTTCATCAGCAATTGTTTTTGTGAGCTTTTTGCTAATCATATTATCTGTTTCGACATATGTTTTTAGTTGTAGCACTATTTCGTCGAACAGCAGTTCTCGATCATTTATCGCTATGTTATGCTTGCGTAACCGATCTCTGACAACTGACTCCGATTCTTTAACTGTTATCAAATCTGGCGATTGAACGTATTTTTTGCGTCGCTCTCTTTGATCGGAATCTAGATCTGCCAATTTTTTGAAGACCTTGTCGGTCATTGTTGGCATTACATCCTCATTAATAACCCGTTGTTTCTGTTTGTCTAAGTAAGACTCTTGCTCGAGTTTTTTGTAAATGTCTTTTTTGATAAATCGCCAATTTTGATGTAATTCAAAAGGGTTGGTATTTTTTTGATTTTCTACCATGTAGCCTCTGGCTATGGCCTTGAGTCGGCCTTTTGCCTGCTTGATCGGAACTTCGCTGACTGGTAGGTTTGAGTTATTTTTCGTATGCCCGCCACAGATGCTGAGACTTACTGCGAGGCCGATGATTAACATAAGCCTTATTTTATTTGTATTCATCTTTATTACCCCCCCCCAGAGTTATTTTAGCGTCAAACTGACGTGTTTTTAAGGTATAAGGCTGTTATTATATTTTAAAATTCTTTACAACCTTCATTATCAGCAAGATTATGCTGATTACCCAAAAAATCTTTAAAGCAATGATCTTTACAAATGCTTTTTTGTTGAAACTCATTATTACTCTCTTTTCCTTTTAAATTTAATAGTGCCTAACACACCTTAAATATGGCAAAAATGACCTTACCAAGTCAATGTTTTAGCTTTTTATACCTACTTTTCCTCCTTCGCAGGCTCTAGAGCTTCAACTTGTCCTAACATATCAATCAACGTTGTGTTTTTAGTCGGTATATAAAGGTTTTTCTTTTTGCGCTTTAATGCCATTATTTTTGCAGAATCCATTTTTTTAGTTTGTGTGCCTTTTGAGGCTGCCAACTCTTTTTGCAAATCACTGATTATTTGTGCCTCAATTTTATCTTGTTCTTGTTTTATATATTCATGTGTAATAAATTTTTCTTGTTCTAAGTTTTTAATCAATTTTTTACAGGAGGCCACATCTCTGTCTGAAGCGCCGGCCAAATCTTCATTGCCAGGTTCAAGGACCAGCATTTGCATGAGATGAGGCAAAAATTTGTTCCAAAGCGACTTTTCTTCCTGGTCAATTGCTAATTTAGGAGTTGTCGTTTGCGAGCTTGTCGCACGCACAAATCGTCCACCTGCTGCGCTTTGCTTCTTTTTAGACTCTTTTGACAAGCTTCGTTCAGCATCTTTGCGGCTCTTTAATAAGCCTCCAAGCTCTGACAATGAGTCATCGGTCAAAATGCCTGAGTAGATAGAGCTTAGAGCAGCAGCCTTTTTTTCTTGCGAAGTTTGCGTGTTAACGTCAGACAGGCTTACCATAATTTGTTTTAATGTGTCCTTAATCGATTCTGTGTAATTTTTTGCTTTATTAAGTGCGGATTTTTCATCCTTGTCTAAGCCTTTGTCCCCAGATTCATTCTTTTTCTCTTTATTTTCCGGCTTATTTTCGGTTTTATCGCTATCTAATTTTAAACCAGAAGAGGCGCCACCAGCTTGGTTGCTGGATTTGTCTTTGTTTTTGCTTTTTCCAAACATGTCATCCCCAAAACCGGAGTCCCACGATGATCCGCCACCAAAACCGCTGCCACCAAAACCGCTGCCGCTCGATGAACTCCTTCCGTAGGGTGATGAGTGTGGTGATCCATACCCTGATGAATGGTATCCAGGGTATCCGCCTCTGCCATAGCTTGATGATCCATAACTTGATGAATGGTATCCGTCTCCGCTACTTCTACGCTCTTTCAGCTTACGTTCAGCCTCTTTTTGTTTCGTTTCACGTTTTTTTTGTGATTCAGAGATTTGCCTTTCCGCATCTTGGCCTATAATTTCTTTTAGCTCTATGTTTAATTTTTTTAATTCATCGGTGCTGTTTGTTACTTGATTTTGAATGTTTGAGGTTTCTGCCGACTGAGGTTCGATTTTAGTTGTGGCTATGGCAGTGTCGCTTTCTTCAATTTCTTCGGTTTCTTCGGTTTCTTCGAAGTCGTCTGATTCTTCCGGTTTTGCTTCAGGTTCTTCTATCGATTTTGTTACGGGTTTAATAGCTGGTTTCGTTGTCTCTGTTGCTGGAATTTGTTTTTTAGCGGATAGCGGTTCGTATTTTGGCAAAGTTCTCTGTGGTTTTTGGCTTGCAAGTTGTTGTATAGCCGCTACTCCTTGCTCTAATTCTTCTTCAGGTTCGCCGATTTCCGCATCTAAAGTTTGCAATTTTTTAAGTATATCTAAAAAATCTTTTCGAATGTTTTTTGTGGGTGTGGCTGGCTCTTTAGTATATTGTTTTTTATAAGATTCTGCGATTTTTTCGGGCTTTAAAAATAATGCCGTGTAGATGCCTTTGTCTTGAATTATGTCAAGCATAGAATTCGCTTGTTCTAGCTCATTTTTAAATTCAATAAAGTTAGTTTCTTTAAATTTGGGCGGCAGGTCTTGATTATTCGTAATTTTATTTTGTATGGAAAACGAAATTGTGTTGAATTCATCGGAATAATAGTTTAACGCATCAACAGACTCTTTTGTTGGTCTTATTTTTGTATTTTTACCTGACCCCTTAACCTGTTCTACGTCTGGATCTAAAAACAGCTCCTGAATGTTCTTTGTTCGCCTTGGAGGCTTAGGTTGAACTGGTGAAGTTTCTGTTGAATCAAACATTCTTGAACTTGGTTCGGCATCATATTTTATCGGTGATTTGAAATCGTCATCAGTTTTTGGTGACATGGAATCATTCGGAGATTTTTCCATGGACTCAATGTCTTTGAGCAGTTGGTCCAAAAAGTCCATTTCTCCAGCGCCTTCTGATAATAATTTAAAAGTATTTGCGCAACTAAAAATAAAAATGATAAATATGAATCGAAATAAAAAGTTTCTCATATCCCCCCCCAGGATTTAAAGAACGTAGGTTTAATTTCTAAATTAATTGTATTAATTATGAGTATTCAAAGTCAAATCCTTGCTATCAAAGCTTTTTTAAGGCCCAAATCAGGCTTTTTAATGATAGAAGTTCTTGTTGCAATCTGCCTTTGTTTATCATTTATCTTAATTATGCTTAAGTTTGAGGGCGAGATGTTGTTTCTGTACGAACGTTTTTTTGTGCGCAACGTTGCCTTAAATTTAGCTGTTAACGCCTTTGATAGCGGAGGTAAAAGTGGCGACGCAACCAGTCTTGGGCGTGGCTTAAAATTGACTATGCAAGCTACCGGTCAGGATGTTGTTAATGCTGTAAAAAGTGACCGTGTGAGCAAAGTTGTTGTTGCATGGCGTAATTGTGTTGGACGCGATGAAAAACTTGTTCTTGGATCGGCATAATTCCAAAGCTTATACGCTAATCGAATTTTTGATTTATATATCCTTGTCCTCAGTCATTTCTATTTTGTGTTTAAGTGCATTAAATAAGGCTTGGTTTGAAATTTTGCGAGTTAATAAAGCCCAAGATGCTCAATTGGAGCTGGCCTTGGCCGGAGATGTTTTGCGTCGCGATTTGCAGAGCGCAAGTATGCGATTGTACGATTGGAACGAATCCTTGTTTATCTTTAAAAAACAGTCGTTAACACCAAAAAATAACGTGATGGAGGAGTGGGTGTGTTGGTATGTTTCTGATTTGGGCCTTGTGCGGGCTGATGGCGATTATGATCAGGTGAAAAACATCTGGCAAAGCAATGACGTTAGCTTAGTAAGCAGGGGTGTTGCCAAAATTGATCTGAATCTAAAAACAGACGGGAATATTGTCAATGCGTCAAGCGTGAGTCTGTGGCCCAAAAAGACTTTAGCCAACGATAACAAAATAGCGGAGTATCGCGTTTATGTTTTGTTAAGAAATCGAGTGTTGCAATGATTTGTCGGCTAGGAAGTGCTTTATTATTGATTTTGGGCATAATTTTTGTTCTGCTGTCTGCCTCGATGAAGTGCTGGAAAATTTCAAGTTTTAGAATGGACATTCAGTCCCAGCGTGAGATTTATTACAAGCGTTTTTGCTTAACAGACAATCTTTTAAATATTTTGATTGATCGTACCGTTAATGAATTTAACCAAATATTTAACGCGCAAGAATCTGTTAAAATAGATTTATCTGAATATGTCAAAGATTCGGGCTATTCGGCCTTTGGCCATGTTAGTACGGTTCGCATTAAAAACAAAGTTACGCCGAATGAGCTTGCCATTGCGGCATCTTTAGTTGACGGTCAAGGCGTTGTTTTTACGTTGCGATGCTTGTTAAGTAAAAAACGAATTGTGGGCAGAGCCAAGCAGTCATTCATTATTTCAGGCTTCACTATTTTCTGACCTTTAAAGCAAGTGCCGTTTTTTGCACTTTTTTTCAAACTCGTTTGTTAGCCAGCATCCAGTCAGTGCTTGCAGCTCGCATCTAAAAACTTGTCAATTGCTTGGCAGGCGTTATTTGGTCGCATGTTTGGATGAGTGTAGTTAATGTATAGCCGTGAAAATCAATGTTTTGACGCATGTATTTAAAATATT
>Ga0209417_1001915_pt1 | contig 35561 bp, 23 predicted proteins | sample RifGroF2_FD_184002 | JGI IMG/M metagenome (GOLD analysis project Ga0209417, IMG submission 184002) | Groundwater microbial communities from Rifle, Colorado, USA - Groundwater F2 (SPAdes) (version 2) | ecosystem: Environmental > Aquatic > Deep subsurface > Groundwater | place: Rifle, Colorado... | reverse complement strand
TCCCACGGCCTGTTGCCAGACCGCAGTTGACTTCAGTTAGTGCTTGGTATATTGTTTAACCAATATACGGGGTCAGCACAGGGGACTTGAACCCCATTAGTTCGCGCCCATGCCGGGCGTACACTAATTCCATGCATCCAACCCCGCATCCGCGGGGTGGATGATAGATGGGCGTTCCGCAATAGATGATGGGCTGCCTTCGGCCGACGACTGACGACTTGTTCCTATTACGCCTTCCTATACGCCGGTCCCATCGCGCGGACTTGCTCGAGCATGGTCTTGCGGTTCGGTTTCCAGCATTTCATCCAGGTTGTCATCAGAAGCCCTTTGCCGTCGGCTTTTTCCAGGGCCTTGATGAATCCTTCCACCTGTGCGGCATCCCTGCCGGGCGCACCCCAGACTTCAAAGCCCTTTGATGCTGTCAGCTTGATCTGTTCCGCAGGGACATACCTGTAGTTCCAGACTATATGGACAATGTCCTTTGGAATCTTGTCGAGGGCGTTTACTATTTTCTCGACAAAGACGAATCCGCTCGCATAATTGATCGCCGAATCGTTCCAGATCATTGTGCGGAGCTTCCTCTTCTTCAGCCCGTCGTGCAGGATCTCTATTGCATCAACATACTGCGTATATGATCTGTTGTGGTCTTCATCCATCCCGACATGGAAGAATCTCCTTGGCTGGCAGACGTCGCCGACCTCGTCGATCAGTTCGAAGGCCTTTTTCCAGTAGACCGGTTCCTCGAAATCCTCGAACCATGTTGAATCAGGCCTTCTTATCCAGTTGTCATGCCTGCTGATCTCGCTTTTCGAGAAGTTCAGTTTCGGTACGATTTCAAGCCCTGCGCTTTTCGCATGAGCCACGAGACGTTTCAGATCCTTCATAGGAATGGAATATTTCCGGGCAAGCTCAGGATGCGACTTGTACCTGACGCCGTCCGAACAGCCGATGAAGAGGATCTTGAATCCTTCCTCTGCTAGCGCATCGACAATTTCCATTCCGACTTTCAGGTCGAAAGGTTTTTCCGTCTTTTTTGTCAGACACCACCGGGGATCGTAATGTGTCAGGTGTAGCAGGTAGCCCTTGTCCATAATAATAACCTCCTATCTCTCACAAAGGCACAGGGCCACAAAGAGTCTTTTCCCGTAGGATAATCCCTTTGAGGCTTTGTGCCTCTGTGCGAGAAAATCTTTTATATTTATTTCAGGCGGACTTTATGATCTTCCGCATTTCCTCGATGTACTGCGGGAATGCGACTTCAGGTTCCTCAAGCTCCTTGTGCCATCTCTTCTCCCATTCAAGGGTCAGATAGCCGGAGTATCCGCCCTTCTTGAGACAGGAGACGATTTCCTTCAGCGGGATGTCGCCTTTTCCGAGGAGCGTATATTTGTGTCCGCCCTTATCGTCGGTTGCGATGGAGTCCTTGAAATGCGTGTAGCGGACTTTGTTGCCAATGTTCTTCCACGTTGTGGCTGGAGCTTCTCCGCCCATGCGGTAGGGATGGTGAACATCCCAGAGAGCAAATATGCGTTCTGAGCCTACGTTGTCGAGCAGGGCCTTGAGCCTTGAACTGTCAATCCACTCATCATGTGTCTCAATGATGATATTGGCCTTGGCGCCGGCAAGGGCCTTCACCATGGCCTTGACATTTTCAGTGGCTATCTGGAGGGCCTTGTCATAAGGAGTCCCGTCAAGTTTTCCTCCGAATATCCTGACGTACGGGCTGTTCAGTCCGTCGGCTATCTTTACATATTCCTTCAATTCGTTGAGGCATTTGATCCTGTCCTCGTCGTTTTTCGAAAAGGCCCTGGCGGAAGATGAGACGGCTGAAACTTCAAGTCCGCTCTTTTCGATTGTCTTTCTGGTCTCCTTGATTCCTGATGTGAATTCCGGAAGCTTGAAGAGTTCGACTTCCGAGAGATATCCGCGGAAATCAATTCCGTCGTATCCAAGTGTCTTTGCGGTTGACAGGATCTTCTGCAGATCCCAGGTCGGGCATCCGAGCGTGGTAAAGGCAAGTTTCATCTGTGATCTCCTTTTGTTGTATCATCTACTATGCAATAAGGAAAAAGATTTTGCAATATGCATGGGTAAACAAACTCGCAAGTAGATGCCCAGTTGCCTATGGACTTGGCTGCGGAGGTGGATGCGGATTTTCAGGGGCCTGCCTTGATTCTCCGGGAATTCCAGTCTATTCTATCAGGATCATGAAAACAGAAGTCTTATCATTTGCAGGACCGTGCCTGCGGATTGCAATACTGATGGGGGTTGTCCTTTCAGGAGTCCAGATCCTCCAGGCGCAGACATCTCCAAACTCCGGCTCCTCAGTCTCTCCTGATAAGACGGTTTCAGCCACTCCCCAGGAAATCAAGAATCTGGTCTCCGAACTCGGTCACGATGAATACTCGAAAAGGGAGGATGCCACGCGTCGATTGACTGCACTTGGTGAAATCGTTGCGCCATACCTCCAGGATGCTGTCAAATCCACTGATCCGGAAGTGCGGATCAGGGCCCGCGGCATAATGCTGAAGATTGGCGCCGCTGACATAGACAAGGTTGACCCGGAGAATTTTCAAATGGTGGATACGCTTCTCACTCCGGTGATGAGCAGCGAGCATGCCAATCTGGTCACCATTGTCAAAATGGGCAGGAACGCCGCACCTTCATTGGTCCGGATCTGCAGGGAGGGACAAGGTGCAAAACCGATCTATTCAATGATTGCCCTTACCCGCATTGCCGATCCCCGCTCCTTTCCCGCGCTGGCGGAAATGTTCCAGGATACACGGATCAACAACGCCATGTTCGGTTATGTCGCCACGATCAAGGATCCTAGAATGCTGTTTCATCTCATCAAGGCGTGGCAGCAGCACGGGGAAAACGCCTCTCCGGAGCTCCGCAAGCAGGTCGCAAGGATGGCCGGGACCGAACTCGGGGACGATCCGAAAAAATGGATGGAGTGGTACATGGATAAATATTCCGACAAGCTGAAATAGTGTTTCATCCATATGTGACTTGTCTGCCTGCATGGGACGGCTAATCCGGGGCTCAGGCTTTTATTTATAATAGAAGGAACTATATTGTAGGAAAGCTGTATTGATAAGGGGCGTTGCCATATGGCGGAAATAATTTTCTTATGTGAGAAGTGCGGAATAAGCATAGAGGCGAACGATTCCCTCTGCGGGGGTACCGCCGTATGTCCCAACTGCCAGAACGAAGTGCGTGTCCCCGCGCCACTGCTGCAGGAGGGGCTTGACCTGAATGGTTTTGTCCTGGAAAAACTTCTCGGAGCCGGCGGCATGGGGCAGGTCTGGCTCGCCAACCAGACGGCCATGGAGAGGAAGATCGCCCTCAAGATACTCGATCAGAACCTAGGGAAAAGCAAGGAGTTCGTCGAAAGGTTCCTCCGCGAGGCCAAGAATCTCGCAAAACTCGCGCATAACAATGTCGTCGCCGCGATCGATGCAGGATACAGCAGGGGCATTTATTACATGGCGGTCGGATTTGTCGACGGATATGAGCTCGGGCAGAAGCTTGACGAAGTGAAGACTCTTCCTGAAAAGCAGGCCATTGAAATCACAAGGGGGATCGCTGAAGGTCTCTGCTACGCCTGGAACAAGCACAAGATAATCCACAGGGATATAAAGCCAGCGAACATCATGATTGACAGCGAGGGCATCCCCAAGCTCATGGATCTTGGCATATCAAAGAGCATGGGGGAGGACAGGTCGCTGACAATGACCGGTGTTGTCATCGGGACACCATACTATATAAGTCCGGAGCAGGGCAAGGGAGTAAAGGAAATAGACTTTCATGCAGACATTTATTCGCTCGGCGCCACATTATATCATGTCGTTACTGGTGAGCTGCCCTATAACGGGCCAACCACGATCAGCATAATCACGCAGCATATAACCGAACCTTTCCCCCCGCCCCAGGAGAGGAATCCGGCAGTCTCGGATCAGTGTGCCGCGCTGCTCGAAATAATGATGGCGAAGAAGCCTGAAAAAAGGCAGCAGAGCTGGGAGGCGGTAATAAAGGATATGAACAATGTCCTTGAAGGCAAGTTCCCGGAATCAAAAAGGCCGGCGACTGGAGAGACGCTTGTTACAAGGAAAGTGTCTGGCCTGCAGAAGACGGCAAGCACGCAGGCTCCGAGGAAGACATCGATGGAAATGCCTCCGCTTCCGCAGCAGGTTCCGGTGAAGGCTGCCGATGCGAATATGATGAAAACCATGATTGTCGTGCTCTCCTGCGTGTCAGTTGCAATCGTGCTGGGGATTGTCATGATAATTGTCCGTTCCATGGATAAACCAGTTGTTTCCAGGACGCAGGATATGCCCAAGACTACAATAGAGGAAACGAAAAACATTCCGCCTGCGGTAGTAGTACAGCCGGTTGCAACTCCTCCTCCCGTAAATGTCGCCGTTCCGCCGGTGACGGAGAGCAAGCGTGAGCCTGTCAAGCCTGTCCCGGAGAAGGTGCCTGAGCATGAGAAGGCTCCTGAACTTGTCAATATTCCCGACAGGCCGCTCCCCAGGCTCCTTGAACCCCTGCCAATTAATGACCAGGACGGATTCGCGATCAATGAAAAGCCTGAAGAGAAAGCTCCTGCCGGGGCTCCGGAACAAAAGGAGAAATCAGCGATCGACAGGTTGTTGTCGGATCTGCAGGCTCTGAATCCTGAAATGAGGATTGAAGGCATAAGGATTGATATTGATGAAAAGGGCGTCTGGAAGATAGATTTGAACGACAAACCGGTGCACAACATCTCCCCGCTGACCTCCCTCCAGATCAGCTTCTTGAACCTTTCGCGCACCGGGGTCGGCGACTTGAATGCCCTGAAGAATTCAAAGATAACCGATCTCTATCTCGACTGGACGAATGTCACCGACCTGAGTCCGTTGAAAGGGATGCCCCTGAAAACCCTCAGCCTGAGCGGAAGCCAGGCAAGGGACTTCTCCGTACTGAAGGACATGCCGCTTGAAAACCTCAACCTCGGTGATTCGAACGTGAAGGACATCTCCTTCTTGAAGGGCAAGCAGCTGAAAATACTTTCATTGAAGAGGACAGATGTCAATGATCTTGGTCCGTTGAAGGGGATGAAACTGCAGCAGCTGTCGCTCTTCGAGACGAACTTCAAGAGCTTCAAGCCGATCGAGGACATCCCCCTTGAGTGGATACTCATTTCCCCGAGAATCCTCAATCCGGACATATATAGGACATTGAAGAAGATGAAGACCTTGAAATTCATTTCTCCTGGTCCTGACTTCAAACTGTCCGCTGAGGAATTCTTCAGGAGGTTTGCATGGGCGGAAAAAGGACAGCAGCCGCAGCCGTTTGGCGGTCCGGGCTTCAGGCCGCCTGGAGAGGATAATCCGCAGCCCTGACGTGTCTTGATACTGCCCGCAGCATATTGCCCTCCTCATTTTACCCGCTTTTTATTTGATATTTCCCCTTCGACTGTGTGTTTGTGCTACGAATAATGATGTCAATAGTGAATTAGTCATATTCCATAAAAAGCAATTCAGAATAAAATGGGTGTAAAATAGAAATTTATAATTAAATATAATATTTTGCTTGACAAGTTGAATTTGCGGAATAGTATATTGAATAAATCACTTTTAAGCGAGCGTTTTTATCGGTTTTTCTGGATTCCTATGCCAATTGAACAGCCCTTGACATCAGAGGGTGCCCTGTGATAAGATTAAAAAGTGGAAGAGCGGGAGGCGGGACATATGAGGAAATTCAACTTGATCAAGTTGACTGATGCTGGATCCAGGATGCAGGATGATGGCATTTCCGATTGCCGATTTATGATTGGCGATTTGAATCCAAGCGCTGAAATCAAAAATGTATTTACCTTGATCGAGCTGTTGGTTGCCTGCCAGCCGAAGTTACCCGTTAGGGGACGTAGGCCAATTCAAACAAAGTTTACTTTGATTGAATTGCTTGTGGTAATTGCGATCATCGCAATCCTTGCCGCGCTGCTTCTTCCAGCGCTTAACAACGCAAAGGAGACTGCAAGGAAATCTGTGTGCGGGGCAAATCTCAAGGACATATCTTCAATAACTTTTGTGTTCGTGTCCGACAACAAGGAAAGGTTTCCGGGATACCTAACTGGCGGGGGAGCGGTTGGCGGCCTCTCATGGACGCATATCCTCAACTCCAGATATTATACCAATTCCCTCAGCCAGCACAGGATTCCCTACCGTCGTGACACTGCAGGTACGCTCTACTGCCCTTCCAAGCCTCCCCTTTCCGGCGATTATTCGAGATATTACAGATTGAACTACAATGCCGCCGGCGGAGCAAATTGGGGGGCAAATCCTCCGCAGGGGCAATATGGCGAAGTACAGGAGCTCGGAGAGTTCGGGGACTTGGGCTGTGTCTTCTTCAGCCTTGGCGCAAAGATAAGCCTTTTCAAAAGGACCTCGACCCAATACCTCTTCGCTGAAACTGAAGATGCAAGTGATTATTCCAAGGCAGTCTTCCCCTACGGGACAAACACGCTGGACTCCACCGGGATCTCGGCCTGCGGAAAAGCATATTCGCTCAGGCATGTCGGCAGAAGCGGCAACCATGCTTTCATGGACGGCCATATCGAATCGCGAGGATTAACCAGCGATGAGCTTAACAAGCAGGAGAACTTCGAGCCCTGAACTGTTGCTGACAATCCAATCACCTGACACCTGACACCTTCTTAATACTTCCCATACTTGTGCGCAGTCTCATACATTGCGACGACATTCTCCAGCGGTGAATTGTCCTGGAGGCAGTGCGTAGGCGCGAAGCAGTATCCGCCTCCCGGCATCATGATAAAAACATGTCGCCGGCAATCCTTGATTGTGTCCTCAGGAGTTCCGAACGCGACAGGTCCGCCAGTGCTTATGCATCCATGATACGCGAGCCTGTTTCCGAAAGTCTTCTTCAGATATTCCGGTGACATGTTTTTCGCCTCGGGCTGCAGGGTGTCGACCATCGAAATCCCCATCTCAATGAAGTCCTCATATGCCCAGCTGCTCGATCCGCAGGAATGGATCATCACCGGGATTTTATAACTTTTCGCCAAGTCGACGAACTTCTGATGCAAGGGACGGATCTGCTTGCGGAAGAGCTCCAGGCTGATAAGCGGTGAATGCTGGCTGCCAAGATCCTCTCCCAGCCACAGGAAGTCGATTCCGCCATCTGCCGCCTCGAGTGAACGACGGACTATTTCGAGCTGGATGTCAACCCTGCGTCTTGCAAGAAGAATTCCGGCAGGATCGTCAGTTATCAGGTCGACCATTGTCTGTTCGACGCCGCGCAGCATCCCGTTCATGTTGATGATGTCGCCGGTTCCTGCTCCTCCGGCATAGACTGCATATGCACGATGTGTCCGGCATTGCTCCTTGATCTTTGTGTAGTCGAAATGATCGGGATTCGGCATCGGCCATGCAGCTATTTCCTCCTCCGTTGCTTTTTCAAGAGGGAAGTCGCAGTAGTCCCAGTAACCTCCCGTCTCATGCTCGACCCACATGCGGTGGATGCCCCAGTTGTCAACGAGCACCTTCCTTGCCGGGATATCCTGATGCAGCTTGGAACCGGTATAGGAGGCGCCGACTCCGCGGAAGTCGACTCCAAGCGCCTTCTGAAGCCCTTCGCCGTCATCGGCCTTCAGCCCGAAATGTTCCTTGAGCTTTTTGTCGATTCCGGGATTGGCGGAGTAGTTCACCGGCACCCTGTCGGTCTTTTCATGTCTGAAAGTCCTTAAAACCCTTTCCTTGGAACTGAGCTTGTCGCCGTATGCAAGAGTTTTCATGGTATTCTCCTTGTTTGCGATTATATTATCAGTATAAACAATGCGTTAAATGGATGAAATTATAAATATTTGTAATATATTGTCAATAATAAAGAGTGTGGTACAGGCATCTCGCCTGTAATTTGTCTTTGCTTTATTAATTCATAATTACAGGCGGGACGCCTGTATCACATTCTCTAAGACAATATTTTCAGACTGGAGAATAATTTATGCTCTCAAAGAGGAGGGTCCGTAGACCCAATCCATCCTCCCCTGCTTCCATCGTGGCATATGCGAATCATGCGACGATCGCGCCCGGAAAAAGACTCGGGGAAATGCATGTGATGAGCAGGATGCTCTTGTGGTGCCGGGCAGGGGAGGGATATGTAACGGTAAATGACGGGGGAAATGTCCTTGCTCCAGGAGACATGATGTTCATGCCATGGGGGCACAGGATAAGATATTTCAACAGTTCAAAGGAGCCGTGGCGTGTTTCCGGAATACACATAATTCCCGAGCTTCCTCCAGGTTCTCCATTTGAATACAAGGTAAGGCACAGGGACGGAGAACTTATTAAAGGCGGGGAATTGAGGAAGGATGCAAATCTTGGAAAAGTCCTGAGAGGCGTCCTCAAGGGTCGGCTCGTATATCCCAGCCCGCTGTCCCATCTGGCTGAATACACGGTCGGACTTTTCATAAGAGGGAATCAGACGGAGCCGCAGTCGAGGATGCTTGCCGGTCTTATACTGCGCGAAATCGAATATAACATCCTCAATCCGCAGGTTTCTACTGCAAGTCTTCCACTTCCTCTTGTGAAGATCTGTGACTTTATTGAAGAAAGGCTCGCTCAGAAAATCACATTGCAGGATCTCGTGGAAGTCGGCAACAGCAGCCCGGCCACTGTCTGCAGGATTTTCTCCAGGCATCTCGGGATGCGGCCTTTCGAGTGGATCAACAGGAAAAGGATTGACAAGGCCTCTGAGCTTCTCCTGTCAACGGACCTGAGGATCGGCGAAATCGCGGAGAAGGTCGGTATACCCGACTGCTATTATTTTTCAAAACTGTTCTCGAAGATCAAAGGCATGCCCGCCGGAAAATTCCGCAGTGAAAATTTCTCGGTGATTTGAATTCATGTCTGATTAGGGAGGGAAGAAAATTCCAAACTAAGAAAAGAACAGCTCTTGCGAGCTTAACTACGAACGAATGCAACTATTGAATATGTTTGTAGTCAACGTCGCAAGACGTGTTCTTGATTGTCAGCAGTTAAGACACGTAAGGGCTGTTCCTGTATTTGTTTGAAAATTGGAACTTGTCATGATGTAAATGCAGTGTGCCACTTTCTTCATTCGAAGTTGGAAGTTCGACCTGTCCGCCATAGCTTCTCAGCGACGGGGTACGGTGGATGTTCATGTCTCATTCTTCAATCACCACTACCCAGTCCTTGAAGTATGGAACGATGGGAATCTTCCAGCTGCCTGCAGAGTCGGGTTTTATTTTTTCGATTTCATATTTCTTTCCAGTCCGGGGATCCCAGAAGAATGCATTGTATTGGATGCGTGTTGACAGTGACGAGACCATCATGGGCTCGGCCCATGGGGTAGGTGGATTATATATGTAAATGATTCTGACGACTCCTGGGATTCCAGCTGCAAATGGCAGATCCTGTTTTTCAGGAGTGCCAGGGGGCGTCACCCAGTCCTGGCGTGGTTCGAATTTCCACCATTCATATCGCGAAAGGAATTTTCTCGCCAGGCCAAGCTGGAAAGAGCCGGGCAGTCTGCTGGCCTCCTGCCACGGGGTGATTCCCCAGTTACCACCGTGTGGTGAAGGTCCATATGGATCCTTTTCGGTATTCACCTGCCATATTCCGTTCGCCCCGTACGTGTGGCCGGCTGTACCGGAAAGGAGCGCTGACCAGAATGTCAGACGCTGCACATCTTCATGCGAGTGGTGGAATATCCCCTCGTAGTTGACCTCGCCGACAAGCACCGGCATATGCGGCTGCCTCTTCCTTTCCTCAATGACAGTCTTGACCGTGTATGGAACGGTTTCATATCCGGAATGGCCTGTTTGGAGCATGTCAAAGTCAAGAAGGCTGTCATCGGCTATCTGATTTCTTCCGATGCGGGTGGGGTGGATGGTGACCATGTGTTTTACTGGATCCGTGTTCCTGATGTATTTTACAAGCTCCGTCCATCCCTCATGCTGCGTCTTCCTGTCGGCATCCTTGTCTTTTGAAAGATAGTAAGGCATTTCCGCTTCACCAGCGGCGCACCAGACCACGGGATATGCCGACCATCTCGCAATCAGATATCGCCAGTGCTTCTTGAGCTTTTCGGTCCCTAGCTTGGCAAGATAATATCCCCAGCATCCGACGATGCACGGGACAAGCCCCTGCTGGACAAGCCAGCCAATCCTCTGGTCGGCCTTGTCAAAATACGCCGGATTTATCCTGGAATAATTCTTTTCCCATGGAAAGCCGGCTTCGTTCTCGCCGCGCTTGTCGAAGGAGTCCATGTCAGGATAAATTCCCGCGACGATCTGGATTACGGAGAAGCCCTTTCTTACTCGGTCTGCTGTGAGTTGTTTGAAATCTGTCGGCCATGACATCCGTTTGCTGAGTGCGAGCCACCAGGTGTCACCGAGCCAGAAGAACGGAGTGCCGTCCTCATGTTCGAAAGTCCTTTTTGAATCCGCTACACGGAGATTCCCGTGTTTCAAAAGAAGATTTTTCCCTTTGTAAGGAGAAATCTTGAGAATTGCTTTTTTTCCGTGGAGGCTGTGGTTGATCTTGTCGGAGCAGACTGATTCGAGCTGATAAGATCCGGGTTTCGGAGCTGCGAATCTCGCACGCCATTCATTCTTTCCAGCCCAGAAACATGGAATCCGGTATTTGTCGCCGTCCGGTGCGCTGACAATTACATCCAAGTCGACATCGTTGAACGGATCGGAGTATTTTTTAGAGGATCTATAGTTCCATTCAAGCGGTTCACGCTGGATGCCCGGGATGTTTTGGCGCTCTCTTTTATCTTTCATGGCAACTCCATTTTTTAGGATTTTTATAACACATTGATCAAACTGATGCTAGTTTTCAGATGGTGGCTGGCCGTCCTCATCTAGTTCGTCGTCATCAAATGGTTCATCCTCTTCTTTCTGGAATCTGAACCGTCCGAGGATGGTATACATCAAGGCCGGACCGCCAATGATCACCAGTCCGATAAGTGCGTTGACGGGATTTGCCTCGCCCCGGGACTTCGGTTTTTTGAGCATCCAGTCATTTTCAGCCAGTTCGGACAAGGCGTATGCGACATAGGCAAGGAAGACTGTTGCGCTGACAACTCTGAAAGCCCAGCCAAAGCGTGAAGGATTGAACATGCCCAGTATCAAAAAGATCCCGATGATAGATAAGGCCACCATGATTATTACAATCCCGACATTCCACTTGGGGATGAGGAACGGCAGGGTGACCAGGAAGAGCAGGATCATTGGAGACAGGCTCCAGAATACGAAACGGCTCCCGCCGAAGAGTGCTTTCCCAAATTCCGACATTTTATCCTTTCAGTAGCGTTCACCTGTCATCCACACCGTGGATGCGGGATTGGATGAATGGAAATTGTTAAAAAACATATCTTTTCTTTATGTCAGGCGCTTTGGCGTGACTTTGGACTGCGGCACTCCTGTGCCGCTTTGCATTTATTTCCAATTCTATCTGAATTCAGAATCCAAAGCGGCAGGGGGCTGCCGCAGTCCAAAGATTCGCTCTCGCTCATCATAATACCAATTGAATCAGGAACAATCAATCATTTCTTCGATTCTTAACGCTAAGGCCTATTGAACGGTACTCCGGTTCGGTGAGGCCGTATGGTTAAGTTTTATTTGATCTCCTTTATTAATTTTAATCAAGCCAAGGAGATGTTTCCAAATGCCAAGAAAGTTTTACAGTGGGGACAAAGTAAAAATTGCTTTCTCTCAATAAATCCAAATCCTTTTGTTTTCACCCAAATAAATTTCAACTCCTTCTTGCAGTGAGGACAAATAGGATAAACATTGTCTGGAGCTTCTACAACATCAATTTTCTTTGCCATTTTATCTCCTATACTTAATATTATTATGCCACATGTTGGAAAACTATATTCAATTACGCTGAAACAGCGGTTTTGACGATATTTCGTTGCTTAAGTGATACGTATGAATGAATCTTGGAAACCCCGGAATAGATTGTTTTTATCAAATCCATTTATTGTTATCTTCCTCATTATTAAGTAATTTACAACGGCCTTGTGGCAAATTCAAGATTCAATTATTTTAACCCAAGGCAAGGTCATTATACAGTTATGCCACATGTGGCATAGACTTCGGGAAAAGGGGGTAAAAGCAACAACCGAGATGGACGGGGATGAGGTAGGTACGGGCTTTAGCCTGTACCAGCATTTTGTAATTTTTTAAGAGTTAAGAATGGTACAGCCTAAAGGCCGTACCTACTGACTTAATACGCCTCCACAAGTTCAATTGTCTTCTCGTAATTCCTGAGTGTCAGTTCGGAGAGAACACGACCGTATGGACAGGCCGACGGCATCAGGACGAATCCTCTTCCTTCACCTGCAGTTCCTTCCATCAGCGCCTTATCTATTTTCTTCTCGAAGAGGTTCGTCGGCATCGTTTCAATGTCGCTGATCTCGAGATTTCCGAAGAGGACAAGTTGTTTTCCATAATTCTTCCTGACGTATTCAAGTTCGACATCGCCTTGTCCGGGCGGCTCGATCGGGTCAAGGCCCATGGCGCCTGTTTCAACGATAAGGTCGAGGATGTTCTTCAGGTTGCCATGCGAATGGATTCTTGCAAACCCTCCGTGTTTATGGATTGAATAGACCATCGGTTTGTCATAGGCGACCACATAATCATTGAAGAGGTCTGGAGGCAGATATGGTGCTGAAGCATATTCCGGTCCGTAGATCCGCCAGAGACGTCCGGGAACTGCTTTCGCGACTGCTTCGGTCCTCGCATGGAGATAGGTGGCGAAACGCTGCAGCAGCTTATGGAAGAGCTCTTGCTCGGTCAATGCGGTGACAGTGTAGTCAGCCATGTCAAAAAGAGAAGCCGCAGAGCATAACGGATCTCCTGTGTCGAGCATTACAATCCCGGTGTCCCCCAGCAGTTTTTCAGTTTTTATTACATCTTCGACATCGACTGTGCCGGAGAAGATTTCCGGTGGAATATCAAGATACGCCTTGAGATCGTCTATGTCCTTGATGAGATGTTCAAGAGTCCATGTTGTGTTGACGTCCGGATCGTGCCGGGTCAGGGACTTAAGCGTGCGTTTGCCGGCCTTTATGGAAGTTTCAACGTATCTGCTGCCGTCCTTGTAGTAGGTTTCGCGTTTCGTAAGATTGTCGATCGGATTGGGAGTGGAATCTTTGATTTGCGGGTGTCTCCTGACAATCCTGTCGGTTTTCTCCATTGTCAGGTCGATTAGGGGCTTCCATGACGGATGGGAATAAATGTTGAAGGGATCTTTGTCATTCGGATTTTCATCAACGCCGTTGAGTTCGTAGAATGAGACCGGCGGCCTGTCGACAGGGGCCCCGTTCAATGTCGCCATAAGTCTTTCGCGTCTTGTCATTGGAACCTCCTTGTTTATAAACTAAAACAAAGCAAGATATTGTCAATGCTTTGAACATGATATAAATTAGAGACACATGGAAAGGAAAAATACAATCGCAATTCCGCCGAAAACCGATCCCGGGATTTCCTCCGGAGCCGATCCTGTTTCCGGAGAGAAAAATTTTTCCAGGCCCACGACCAAGTTCCTCACCATCCAGGCAGCGACCACCCATGTGACACCCGAAAAGATCAAGCTTGACCTCGCAGAGCTGGAAAGTCTGACCGAACTATATGACCGCTATGAGATAATCGAGAAGTTCGCGGAAGGAGGGCAGGGGGAGATCAAGACCGCCATGGACCTCCTCCTCAAACGCTATGTCGCCATCAAGTCTTTGAAACGCGAGCATGTCAATAACCACGAGGTCATCGCCAATTTCATCGCAGAGGCGAAAGTGACAGCCCAGCTCGATCATCCTTCAATCATCCCCCTCTACGAGGTGAATGGCGATGACGAGGACCGCATCCACATCGCAATGAAGCTCATCCACGGCAAGACTCTCGACGACATCATCGAAGATACGATTTTAGACTGCAAGCATAAAAAGGGTGCCCGGACAGAGGACATGGAGGGCGAATCACTCAAGGAACGCCTGGAAAATTTTATCAAGGTCTGCGATGCGGTCAGCTATGCGCACAACAAGAACGTCATCCACCGCGACCTCAAGCCGGAGAACGTGATGGTCGGACAGTTCCATGAAGTGTATGTCATGGACTGGGGGATCGCGAAGGTCCTTTCCGAGGACGGGAAGAATTTTCCGGATGCAAACGGCATCTGCGGGACGCCCGGATACATTGCTCCCGAGGTGGCGCAGACACAGGCCTACGGCCCTGCAAGCGACCAGTATGCGCTTGGAATCATGCTGTTTGAACTCGCGACTCTGAAACATGCGCTGACAGGGAAAACTCTCACTGAGGTCATGGCAAAGGCATGTGAGGGAAAACTAGAGACTCTCGAACATTATTTCCCGCAGTACAAGATCCCCGATGACCTGAAGGCGATCATCATGAAGGCGACAGCGCTGAATCCTGCGGTAAGATATGTTTCGGTCAGCGCCCTTGCTGACGACATCCGCCGTTTCCTGCGTGGCGAAGAGACTATTGCGATGCCTGATGATTTCATGCGCAGGACATTCCGCAAGCTTTACAAGCACAGGATGCTTACTGCGTCAGTCGTACTGGTTGTCCTGCTGGTATTGGCCGGGATGACAATTTTCAGCCTTGTCAGGCAGAATCAGGCCATTGTTGATTCCAAGAAGCGCGAGCTGAAGCTTGTTGAACTGCATGGCGCCATATCCGACCAGGCGCACAGCATCGACCGTCATTTCCTGCAGGTAGCGAACACGCTCCAGCGTTTTGCATACAGGATCGTCCTCGCGCAGGGAACGGTAGGTGGAGACATGGACAGGATAGCGGAAAGCAACATGTTCAATGAGAGGATAAATCCTCCTGCGGGCACGACGATGTCACCATTCTACAAACAGAGAGTGAGTTTTGAAACGGCAAAATACAAGCTGGCTCCGGGAGTGTCCCTCGAAAGCGTCAAGCCCCAGATCCAGGCGTTGAATCCGATCATGTGCGACCTGCTCGCATATATGACTGCAGAATCAATGGAATATCGGTCGATTGGAACATCCGAGATCAAGGCGAGGGCGCTGCAGGATGGTCTGCCGATCGTATGGATATATGTCGGACTCGAAGCAGGAGTCATGCTTGGCTATCCGGGAAACGGCCCGACCACTGAAGAATATGATCCGAGAACCCGTCCATGGTACAAGGCTGCAATCGGAAACAGCGAAGTGAACTGGAGTGCGCCCTATGTCGACACCGACGGGCTTGGCATCGTCATGTCGGCATCCAAGGCGATCTTTGACAGTCGAAAGCGCCTCTGCGGCGTAGCATCCCTCGACATGACGTTCAACCATGTGCTGAGGCTCATGGCCTCCGGCAAGGACAGGGACGTCTTCGTGACCGGGAGATATCTGATTGACGGCGAAGGGCAGGTGTTCCTGAGTTCGAAGCTCAACGAAGAGCAGGTGAAGAAAGCCGAGAAGGACTTTTCTACGGTCAAGTTCGACAAGTTCCCATATCCACAGATATCAGGGCGGATTAAAAAAAGCGAAGCTGGACAGTTCGAGGTTGAAATCAAAGGCCGGAAACGGCTGATCTGCTATGCCCCTGTGAAGACCCTGAGTTGGTACTACGTCGAGGAGATCGACTTGAAACAGCTTCTGAAGGATTGAATTGGTTTTTTCAATGTAGCACAGTCATCTTGCCTGTGATTGAGAATAAAGAACAAAAAGTAAAGACACAGGCAAGATGCCTGTGTTACATTATTGTCGGCAGGATCCCAGTCATTCGACCCCGTCATTCGGCGGGGCTTACGGGACACGTGCCGGCGCTCCTGATGGATTCCCAAATTTCCAGTATCAAGTATCGAATATCAAGCATCCAGTATCAAATCACTATCTTTCCTACAATATCCTTCACGCTTTTGCATTTGTGCTTGTCGAGATACTCGTTGATCCCGTCGATGACTTTTATGGGCGCCATCGGATCTGCGAAGATCGCAGTTCCCACGGCTATGGCTTTTGCGCCGGCGAGGAAGAATTCAATTGCGTCTGCAGCGGTGACAATTCCGCCCATCCCGATTATTGGAATCTTCACGGCCTTGGATGCGTCATAGACCATCCGTACCGCAACGGGCTTGATTGCCGGACCGCTGAGTCCGCCCTTGACGTTTGCGATTTTGGGCTTACGCGTCTCGATGTCGATCGCCATTCCCGGAAGAGTGTTGATAAGGGAGATGATGTCGGTCCCGGAATCTTCCGCGGCTTTTGCGAATTCCGCAATATTGGAGACGTTCGGGCTCAGCTTCGTGATGAGGGGGAGGCTTGTCTGCTTCCTGACTTCCGAAATTACTTTCGCCAGGAGTTTCAAGTCGGTACCGAATGCGATTCCGCCGGCTTTTATGTTCGGGCATGAGATGTTTATTTCAAGCGCGGCGATGCCGTCTTTTTCAGCTTCGAGTCTTGCAGTGACATCGCAGTATTCATCTATGGAGCGCCCCCAGATGTTGACGATGACAGTTGCACCGCTCTTCCTGAGGAATGGCATGTATTCTGGAGCGTGGAGGAATTTTTTGACGCCGGGATTATGGAGGCCGATGGCGTTGAGCATTCCGCTGGCGGTTTCTGCGACTCTTGGCGTAGGATTGCCTTCCCATGGGAATGAGGAGATACCTTTGACGACAACTGCGCCAAGTCTCGAGATGTCGAAGTATTCGGTATATTCACCGCCATACCCGAAGGTGCCGGATGCGGTCATCACCGGATTCTTCAGTTTCAGTTTCCCGAGGTCTGTCTTTAAATCGGCCATTGGGCAAATTCCTTTTCACTGGAAAGCTTACGATACACTTATAATTTTGACTTTCAAATGACTGTTTGCATGGTAAATTATACCCAGGACGATTAGTTATAAAATTTTACCAAAGGAAAAATTTTATATGTGCTGCAGGTGCGTACAGGCCAAGCCCCTCGAGGAAATAATCAAGTGGTGGGGCGAAAAGATCAAAGTTCTGATAAACATTTCCGAATTCAGGATTTCATATAACGTCTCCCCCGGACAGAAACTGCCTGTGGTGTTCACCCAGAATGGCGTCATCTCCCTCTCGTTGATGAAATGGGGCCTGCCCGCAGTCTTCAATGTGAAGGAAAAGGACCATGACGTCGTATCATACAATGCCAGGATAGAGACGATCCTCCAGAAAAGGACGTTCAGCCAGCTCATGCGCTCCCAAAGATGCGCCGTCCTGTGCAACGGGTATTATGAATGGAAGAAGGAGAACGGCAAGAGCGTGCCTTTCCTGATCCATTCCCCGGGCATGCAGATCATGCCGCTGGGTGGACTCTGGACGGAAGAATCCCCCGGAGGAGCGCTCTGCTTTACGGTCATCACGAAAAATCCCAGGAGGAATCTGGCGGACATCCATGACAGGATGCCGTTTGTTGTTGCGCAGGACAAGGTGGACAAGTGGATCGACGGCAGATATTTCCCGGTGAATCCCGAGGATGAGTTCGCGGACCACAAGGGGCCTCTTGAATTCCATCATGTCTCCATGAACGTGAATTCGTCCAGATATGATGCGCCTGACTGCATTGAGAAGATTGAAGTTCCTGAGCAGGGCGAACTGTTTTGAATGGATGGATACGACCGTTAGAACTTCATCGTGCCGATCCTGCTCCTGATGGAATCGCTTTTCGTGAGCAGGGGTTTGACAAGTTCCATTCCTGAAGGTGAAGTGTCGCCCTTGACCCGTGCAAGTATCCTCTCAGCGGTCCTCCTGCCTATTTCCTTCCAGGGATGTACGACACCCGTGATTGAACTAAGTCCGAAGTGGGAAAGCTCGCCCGGATCAATAGGACTGCCGACACTGGTAAGGGAGATCTCATTCGGGACCTTGATCTTGTTTTCATGGAAGAGTGTGAGGATATCCTTTGCGATTCGCGCTGTCACAGCTATCACCGCATCGATCCGCCTATTCTTCCTGGTGCATTCATGGAGGAGTTTTTCGGCTGAAGCCGGCGTAAGGTAGTTTTCATCTATTATCAGGGAGTTTGGCTTCATCAAATGTCTTTTTATCGAGTTGAAATAGGTCTTGTGGCGTATCGAGAATGCCGGGTCCATGATCTTTGTGCCTACGAAGAGTATGTTCTTGTGGCCAGTGTAGATGAGATTGTTTACAAGGATGTTGATGGCCGCGAGATTGTCCGAGGAGACCGTGTCGTATGGTTGCTCGGAATTCAGGCCTGCGCAGACTATCGGAAGATGATGCTGCTTGGCGGTCCTGACGTGGTATTTCGGGACGGGGTTGCATGAAAGATATATCAGTCCGCTGTAGTTTTCCGGTGAAAGGATCTCGTCGAGGTCGCAGTCCTCGCTTATGGGATAATAGAATCGGACCTTGAGTCCGTTGGCCTTCATGAACGAATATATGGCCTGCGCGAAGTCGGCACTGAAATCCCTGTAGTAGTTGATTACGGCAACGGGCTTCAGTCCCTTCTGGGGCTGTCCGCATATCTTCCAGCCGAGACCGTTGACAGGTATGGCGATCTTCTCTTTTTCGAGGAGGTTCAAGGCGTGGCGGATGGTTTTCCTGCTGACGCCGAAGTGGTCGGAGAGTTTCTTTTCGCCCGGCAGGAGACTGCCCGGCGAGAACTTCTTGCGTGATATCTCGTCCCTGAGCTTGCCGTATATGCGCTTGTTGAGGGGGATTCTTTCCTGCATGGCAATCTTACTGATTTGTCCCTTCGTGTGTTTAGCCTGTAACCAACTTGTCCCCAATATAATCCAAGCTCCTGAAAAGTCAATATTCCAATTAAAAATATTTCAATTTGCAAATATTGCATGGGGTCGGTTATATTAAGAGTATGAAGGATAGACCAAACATACTGTTGATCACGTCGGACCAGCACCGGGCGGACTCGCTCGGATGCTACGGCCATTCCTGCGCGCGTACTCCGCATCTGGACATCCTCGCGGAGGAAGGCGTAATGTTCAGCAACGCCTATTCCGACTGCCCTGTCTGCATACCGGCCAGGACGACGCTTGTCACTGGCATCCAGTCCCATCTGTACGGGAAGCCGGAATACTGTCCGTCGTTCAGGATCGACAGGCCGCGCGAAAAATTCCTCGGAGGCATTCTTGGTTCGGCCGGATATCGCAATGCCCTGGTTGGAAAGACGCACTGGCATACGGATCCCGGTTTCGACGGGGGGTTTGAAGAATGGATCTCGTTCAGGACGCTTGAGCGCATCGTGGAAAGACTCGGATATGGATGCAGGACGGGAATGGGCAGGAACGAGATGGTCCCCATGCTCGATCCGCTTCCCCCGGAGCTCTGCTCTACGAACTGGGCGGTACAGCAGAGCGTTGAGTTCATCGAAAAACATGATCGCTCCAAGCCATTTTTCCTCTGGACTTCCATGGTGCATCCGCATCCGGAAAACATAATCCATGAACCTTATTACAGCATGTACGACAACGAGGACATTCCCGAGCCAGTGGTTCCGAGATGGGCATGTTCCGAAGAGACCACGCCGTATGCCATCAGAAAAATCAGATATGCCAACTCGCATTTCTACATGAAGGGGCGCGAGGCCAGGAAGGCGAGGGGAGTCTATTACGGCATGATCACGAACCTCGATCACCAGATTGGGAGGCTGATGGGCGCGCTCATGAAACATGACTTCTGGGACAACACAGTTGTCATCTATACTACGGACCATGGCGAACATCTCGGTGACTACGGCACTTATTTCAAAGGTACCCTGCTTGAGTCGGCCGCCAGGATACCGCTTATCGTGAGGTGTCCGTCATCGATGAAGCCTCCAAGAGGCGGGAAATGCGCTTCACTCGTCGAGCTTGCGGATCTCCTGCCGACCATCTGCGAACTCATTGGGACCGCTGCACCTGATGATGTCACGGGGAAAAGCCTCCTGCCGCTTCTCAAGGACGATGAAAAATCCATCAGGGACGTCCTGCATGCCCAGATTGACAACCAGCACATGTTCCATGACGGCAGATACAAATACCTTTATTTCGCGGATGACGGGCTTGAGCTGATCTTCGACAAGAGCTGCGATCCGTACGACGAACATAATCTTGTCGGCGACAAAGAACTCGAGTTGCGTCTCAGGCAGCGCTTCATCGAACATCTCAGGTCGGAGAACCATCCGCACCTGAAGGATGGACAGCTTGTGAACCTTGGCAGGAAGATAATGGAACACGACAAGTTCAATATCAGTGGCTGGCTCGGTATCCGCGGGGCTGGATAAGGCAGAATGGCATCCTGCCTTATCCAGGCTCCAAATACTCAAGTTCCAAAGTCTGATTTTAATTGTGAAAAGGCGGGGGCTCTATGTCAGTTGAACTTAAAATTTCTCTCTGTATTCTTTTCTTTATAATCCTTTTATATTTGTTCCACTGGTTTAGTCGTCTACAAGTCAAACCTGATCCCTGGACGCCTCTGGACAAGGACAGGAATGACAAAGATGGGGTTGAGGGGGCGGATGAAGAAGGAGAGGGGACGCCTGTATGCATAAAATGTTTAAGGCCTGTTGACGGTCCGGCACAGCATTACTGTCCCAAATGCGGGAATGTGACAGGCGAATACACCCGTTATATCCCGTTCCTTGACATTCCCTTCAACTACAGCATCTACCCGACTCTTTGGAGCCAGCTCAAGTCCGATCAGACAGCCTGGTATGTGAAGTTACTCAATTTTTTCTTCATTATAGTTACCGCTCCTGTGATGATTCTTATTGGAATTCCATTGTGGCTTTTCTGGAAGCTTCCTATTGAGAAGGCAAAGAAGCTTTATAAAAGAGGACAGGACGACAAGGCGTTCAAGATATTTATGGAACTGGCGCAGAAAGGTGAAGCTGAGGCGCAGTATTACGTTGCTGAAATTTATGCTGAAGGAACAGTTGAGATAAAAAAGGATTACGGGGAGGCGGAGAAATGGTATTTGAAGGCAATTGAGAATGGATACGATGGGAAATTAAACTTGTCCTTCCTCTGGGCCGAACAGGGAATTAAACTTGATGAGGCTTTGAAGTTTGCCATGGAAGCCGTTGCGGAAAAGCCTAATTCCGGGGAAGCTCTTGATACATTGGGATGGATACTATATAAACAGGGGAATTATTCTGGGGCTGTTGAGCAGCTTGAAAAAGCGCTGGCTGTCCTGCCAGATGAAGCCATAATCAGGAAGCATCTTTCCGAGGCTTATTTGAAACTCGGTGAAGAAGAAAAAGCAAAAGGCTTGCAGATTTAAATAGCGGTGTCAGCTGCTCCAGGCGATTTGTGGGCAAAAGCTCCTATCCCTTCAAAATCTTCCCGGATTTTTCCTTTATCAGAACATTGGCAAATGATCCGGGCTTTGCATTTTCCATATGGGAGATGACTCGGATGTAATTGTCGCTCCATCCTTCGGATTCACCGTTTTTCCTGACTTTCTCAATCAGGATCTTCAATGTAATCCCTATCTGTGAATCCAGGAATCTGCTGGCAAGCATGTCTTCCAATGCTTCAAGCTTCTGATGCCGGACTTTCATTTCCGCCGGTTTCAACTTGTCATCGAAATCGGCCGCAGGAGTTCCTTTCCTAGGCGAAAAACTGAAAACATGGAGATTGGCAAAGGGAATGCTCTCGATGAAACGGCACGACTTCTCAAAGAACTGTTCCGTCTCGCCGGGGAATCCGCAGATGACATCTGTCCCGAGATGGATTCCCGGGACTGACGATATCGCCTCGTTTGCGAAATCCGCAAATTCCTCCGCTGTATATTTGCGTCCCATCAGCTTAAGGATCTCATTTGCGCCATGCTGAAGCGGCAGATGGAGGAACCTGCAGAGTTTTGGATTGTTCTTCATGATCCCGATGAGCTTCCTGTTTTCAATGTGCGGTTCTGTGGAGCTCAATCTTATCCTGAAATCCCCTTCGATGGCGAGAAGTTCCGAAACGATTTCCCCCAGACCGAGTTTGCCGTCGCGATAGGTCGAGATGTTGACGCCGGTAAGGACGATCTCCTTGTGCCCGTGTTCGAGGAGTTTGCGGAATTCGCAGATTATTTCCTTGTGCTCGCGGGATCTTTCCGGACCTCGGGCATAAGGGACGATGCAGTATGTGCAATAGGCGTCGCAGCCTTCCTGTATCTTTATGAATGCGCGGTTGCGGAAGGGATAGAAGCCCGTTGTGTTCTCCAGGAATATCTTTTCCATGGCGGCTTCCTGCCTGGGGAGAGGGCCGTTTATATAGTCGAGGATTCTGGTCTTGTCGGGATTGGGGAGGTAGATGTCTACGGACTTTTCATTCTTCCAGAATTCCTTTTCAACTTCACTGTCACAGCCGGTGACGATGATCTTCGCTTCAGGATGATTGCGTCTGCACGCCCGGACATACTGGCGACTCTTCTGGGATGCGGAAGCGGTGACAGCGCAGGAGTTGATGATGATTACATCGATCGGGCCGTCGGTGTCAGGCTCGACAATTTCATAACCGGCATCCTTGAGGCGTCCAAAGATGAGGGCGGTGTCGGCCTGGTTGAGCCTGCATCCCACTGTTACTGCTGCCGCTGTTTTATTTCTTGAAGACATTTTTAGTATAGAGCTGATTGCTTAAGTTGGAGTACAAACTTTAGTTTGCGTATTTTTTTGTTTTTCGGGATTATATGAAGAGCAAGCTGAAGCTTGTACTCCAACGGGGCTTATCTCCCTACAAACCTTTCTATTAATTTACAATCAGTTCATAAATATTAAGATACGGCCAAAAGGGGAAATGGCAAAAGCTGAAGGGAAAAAGAATCATGAGTGGAAGACATAAGCTTTTTGGCTAAGTCTATGAAGAATGCCAAACTTGAGGTGCCAGTCTGGCACCTCAAGTTTGCATGTCCCTGTCTTATAAGCTGAAACATGACAGCTTTTTTCTTGAAGACGCAACAAGTATTTTTCTTTTATGCATCTTCTTCATAGTTTGTAGTCAAGCCATTATTGGCTGCGGTTTTTAAGAAGCAAAGGCACACGCAAGAATGCGTTAACTACAAGCAATTGTTTATTGCCTGCAAGACCTGTCCTGACCTGTGCCGAGCTTGTCGAAGGATGCAGGTGCTCCAGGCATTGGCTTTAAATCCTCGCCAACCACTCGTCTTTTATTTATTTTGCCATTATATTCTAATAAATCATCAGATGCTTCGTCTTTATATGTGAAAACAAGAATAGTAAAAAATAATACTTGTATGGGGGCTATATGAAAAAATGCTTGATTGCGCTGTCGGTTATTCTTTCTTTCACTCTTTCGGGATTTGCCTTTGCGGCCGATGACACCAGCAAGACTGCGCGCGACAAGGCGCTGAAGTTCTACAACCAGGGGAACTACAAGGAGGCTTATGATGCCTTTTCCAAGCTTGCCCTTGGTGAGGAGACTGTCCCAATCCAGGTCGGCGAGGATCTGCACAACGCAGTCAACTGCCTGGCAAATCTTAATAGGCAGAATGAATTCGACGAGCTGGTGGAGGGCTGCATAGCGAAAAACTCCAAGAACTGGATGCTCCTGAAGAAGGCGGCCGAGATATACATGTATTCCAACCATTATGGATTCATGATTTCCGGCAAATATGAAAGGGGCAACCACCGTGGCGGGGGAAAAAACGTGAATTCGCAGGAGCGCGACAGGATTCGTTCCCTCCAGCTTTTCGTCCAGGGGATGTCAATTGTCCAGAAGGATGGAACCGGGAACGACAAGTACCATTACTACGAGGATTTCGCGCGTTCAATACTCCAGGGCAGGGGATACAATGATTCCTGGCAGATGCAGTTTCTCTCGGATCTTTCCCAGCTTCCGGACTACGAGGAAGGATATTACGGACACAGGGGCGAGACGAAAGGGGCGCCTGTAGATGAGAATGGCAATCCTGTCTTCTACAAGGTTCCTGCGAGTTTCGCGGACGCGAAAAGCGACGGTGAACGCTGGCGCTGGCTCCTCGAGGAGGCGATTAAATCAGAACCGGGCAGCAAGAATTCCATACTTCTCCAGTATGCAGGGTTCCTGAGCACTCAGTTCGGCGTCGAGACAATGGCTTATTTCAGGGGGTATTTCGGACCGCGTGATGACGGTGACGGCAACGTCGACGAGGACGCCGACAAGGATGAATCCGGCCCTTATGCCGTACATACTCTTACCGAGGACGAGACGATTGCAAAACTCGCAACCGGGATAAAGCGCTTCAAGCTTCCGGATGAATACAATTATATAAAGATTTACAGGAAGATACTTGCCGACAACGACGGATTCAGTGCTTCTGCGATAAACTCCCTTGTCGATATATTCAGGAACAGGCGCCAGTATCCGAAGACTGCAGATTACCTGCAGGAAAGCATAAAGAAATATGGAGATCATAATAACATAAAGAAGAACCAGCTCGAACAGATAATCGGGAACTGGTGCCAGTTTGTCGGTTCCAGGCCTCTTGTTGCAGGCAAGCCGGCAGAAGTGGAGCTGTCATTCAGGAATGGCAAGGCCGTTTCGTTTGAGGCCTTCAAGATAAGAGTCCCGGAACTTCTGAACGACGTTAGGGAATATCTCAAGTCGAATCCGAAACAGCTCGAGTGGGAGAAAGTCGACATCAACGATATCGGCCAGAGGATCGTCTGGAACAACCAGGCGAAATATCTTGGTGACAAGGTTGCAACATGGGAGATGAAGCTGCAGCCCCGCGAAAATCATTTCAACAGGACCGTTCTTGTCAGGGCCCCGATGAAGGAATCCGGCGCCTATCTTGTCACCGCGAAACTCGCGGAGGGCAATGTGAGCCGGATTGTCGTGTGGCTCAATGACACTGTCATTATGAAGAAACAGGGCAATAACGGTTCGATTTATTTCGTGTCGGATGCGTTGACGGGTGCCCCGATGCCGAAGATCAAACTCGACTTCTTCGGCTACCAGCAGAAATACATTGACAGGAAGCTGATTGACAAGGTCACTGGAAGGCAGTATGAAATTGAGACGAAATCCTTCGCGGTTGAAACCAACGATGACGGGCTCGCAATAATCGGGCCGGAGGCATTGAGCCAGAATTTCCAGTGGATCGCCGAGACTCCCGGAACCAGCGGGAAGAAAACCTATCTTGGATTCAGCGGCGTATGGTATGGCCAATACCACGACTATGAATACAACCAGACGAAGACCTTCATAATCACCGACAGGCCTGTCTATCGTCCGGACCAGGAGATCAATTTCAAGTTGTGGGTCAGGAAAGCGAAATATGATCAGGAGGACATTTCAGATTTCGCAAGCCGCTCGTTCACCGTCATAATCCGCAATCCGAAGAACGAGGAGATCTACAAGAAGACATTGACAGCAGATCAGTTCGGAGGTGTCGAGGACAAGATAAAGCTTCCAAGGAGCGCGACGCTTGGGACATATGGAATATATATTGAAAAACACGGAGGATACGGGCATTTCCGTTTAGAGGAATACAAGAAGCCCGAATACGAAGTCTCAATTGATGCCCCGAAGGAGCCTGTCAAGCTTGGCGACAAGATCACTGCGACCATCAAGGCGAAATATTATTTCGGCGCGCCTGTAACGGATGCGAAGGTGAAATACAAGGTCCAGCGGTATTCGCACAATGTCAAATGGTATCCCCCGATGTACTGGGACTGGTTCTATGGTCCCGGATACTGGTGGTTCGCCGGCGACTACAGCTGGTATCCCGGGTGGAAGAGCTGGGGATGCAGATGCCCGTCGCCGTGGTGGTTCCCGGTGAGGAATGATCCGCCGGAGCTTGTCATGGAGAACGAAGTGAAGATCGGCGAGGATGGAACAGTAAAGGTCGAGATCGACAGTTCAATTGCTAAGGCGATGCATGGCGATCAGGATCACCGCTACGAGATAACTGCCGAAGTCGTCGACCAGTCACGCCGCACTATCTATGGAAAGGGCAGCGTGATCGCCGCGAGGAAGCCGTTTACGGTCTATGGCTGGGTTGACATGGGGTTCTACCAGGTTGGCGATGCCGTGAATGCGAGTTTCGCAGGCAGGACCGTAGATGGCAAGCCTGTCAAGGGAACCGGCTCTCTGAAGCTCATGAAGATAAAATATGATGCAGAAGGCAAACCTGCGGAGAAGGAAATCCAGAACTGGGAGGTAGATACTAACGAGGAAGGTCTCGCGCTCCAGCAGATAAAGGCTGCTGAAAAAGGCCAGTACAGATTGTCCTATACATTGAAGGATGTGAAGGGCAACAGCATTGAAGGCGGATACATCTTCACTGTCCATGCACAGGGGGATCCGGACAGCGATTTCAGGTTCAACGATATTGAAGTGGTAAATGACAAGACAGAATACAGGGATGGCGATACAGCCAGGATCCTCATCAAGACGAACCAGGCCGACAGCACTGTCCTGCTCTTCGTAAGGCCCGCGAACGGAATTTATCTTACACCAAGGGTGATCAGGCTGAAAGGAAAGACGGCGCTAGAAGAAATCAAGATATCCAAGAAGGACATGCCGAATTTCTTTGTAGAGGCGGTGACGGTTTCCGGAGGCAGGATATATACTGCGGTCAAGGAACTCGTGGTCCCTCCGGAAAAGAGGGTGTTGAATGTCGACATCATTCCGTCCAAGGAAAAATACAAGCCGGGCGAAAAGGCCAAGGCGAAAATCAAGATCACTGATTTCTTCGGGAAGCCTCTCACGACAGGTTCGGTGGTTGTTACAATCTATGACAAGTCGGTCGAATATATCAGTGGCGGTTCGAATGTTCCGGAGATAAAGGATTTCTTCTGGAAATGGAGGCGTTCCCACAATTCCCACTGTGAAAGCAATCTCGACAAGTTCTTCTATAATCTGCTGAAGGAAAAGGAAGTCGGGATGGGGCCTCTGGGAGTTTTTGGAAATATAACCGATGGGGATAACGACGGCGTGGCTGTAGGATTTGATGGAGCGGTTAGGAGGGGCGGAGCCATTAGGGAAGGAAAAATGATGCCAAGTGTTGTAATGCCTTCGTCGGCCCCAATGAAGGCGAAAGGTAATCTTGCAATGATGGCTGATAAAGCTGAAGCCGCGGCAGCTCCGGCGGAAGCCGAGGCCGGTGGAGAAGCCGGCGGCGGAGGAGAGGAAATGGGAGGCGTTGCTGTCAGGAAGAACTTTGCGGACACCGCGTTCTGGACGACGAAAGTCACTCCTGATGAGAAAGGCGAAGCTGAAATCGAGCTTGCGATGCCGGAAAATCTCACGACTTGGAAAGTAAAGGCGTGGAGCATGACGCATGGCACGAAGGTCGGACAGGGCGAGACGGAAGTCATCACGTCAAAGGATTTTATTGTAAGACTTCAGGCGCCGCGATTCTTTGTCGAGAAGGACGAGGTCGTTCTTTCCGCGATTGTCCATAATTACTATAAGGATGCGAAATCCGCAAAAGTCGTTCTTGAACTCGATGGCGGAAACCTGTCGGTCATGGACCAGAAGATCAAAGGCGTCCGGGATATAAAGATCGAGCCTGGCGCTGAAGTCCGTGTTGACTGGAGAGTCTCAGTCCTGAAGGAAGGCGAAGTGACTGTCAGGATGAAGGCTGTCACCGAAGGTGACAGCGATGCGATGGAGATGAAGTTTCCGGTATACGTGCATGGGATGATGAAGATGGTTCCGTACAGCGGATTCATTTCGGCGAAGGAAGTTTCCGGATCGAAGGTGTTTGAGATAAATGTCCCCGGGGAGAGGCGCGTGGATGAGAGCCGTCTCGAGGTCAGATATTCTCCGACGCTTGCCGGAGCGATGGTCGATGCGCTGCCGTACATGTGCGAATATCCCTACGGATGCACGGAGCAGACATTGAACAGGTTCCTGCCGACGGTCATCACGCAGAAGGTGCTTGTCGACATGGGGCTGAACCTGAAAGACATCAGGGAGAAGCGCTCTAACCTGAATGCGCAGGAGATAGGCGATGACAAGGAACGCGCGAAGCAGTGGAAGCGTTTTGACCGCGAGCCTGTCTTTGATGAACAGCTTCTGAACGACATGATTGTCGATGGGCTCAAGGCGCTTGCGTTCATGCAGTTGTCGGATGGTGGCTGGGGCTGGTTCTCCGGCTGGGGTGAACATTCAAGCCCGCACACTACCGCGACAGTCGTGCACGGACTCCAGGTCGCGAGGAAGAACGATGTGAAGGTCGATGAGCAGATGCTGAAACGCGGCATAGACTGGCTGAAGAGATACCAGGATGAGCAGGTGGCCAGGACATGCAGGCACGAATACCCCGAAGGCGAGACATGCAAGAAGGATCATCCGAAGCACTACAGGCTCTATGCCGACAACATCGATGCCCTTGTCTACATGATCCTTGTGGATGCGGGAATCAAGAATGACGACATGAAGTTCCTGCTCTACCGCGACAGGACGAAGATCAGCGTTTATGCGAAGGCGATGTTCGGGATCGCGCTGCAGAAGCAGAACGACGCGGAAAAGCTCCAGATGATCATGAGGAACATCGAACAGTTCCTCGTGCAGGACGATGAGAACCAGACGGCATATCTGAATATCGGCAACGAGGGATACTGGTGGTACTGGTATGGAAGCGAGTTCGAGGCGCATGCCTACTATCTGAAACTTCTTGCCTTGACCGATCCCAAGAGCGAGAAGGCCTCGCGTCTTGTGAAATATCTGCTCAACAACCGCAAGCATTCGACATACTGGAACTCGACACGTGACACTGCGCTCTGCATCGAGGCGATGGCCGACTACATCCGCGCGAGCGGCGAGGACAAGCCGGAGATGGTTGTCGAGGTGCTTGTCGACGGCGAGCTGGCGAAGGTCGAGAAGGTGAATGCACAGAATCTGTTCTCCTATGACAACAAATTTTTGCTTGAAGGCAAGAATTTATCAACGGGAAAACATAAGATAGAAATAAGGAAGACAGGAAGAGGGCCGATTTACACCAATATGTATTTCAGCTATTTCAGCCTGGAGGACTATATCAGGAAGGCCGGGCTCGAGATCAAGGTCGACCGCAAATATTACAAGCTGAAGGAAGTCGACAAGAAGGTGAATGTTGCCGGTGCGCGCGGCCAGGCACTGTCCCAGAAGGTCGAGAAATACCAGCGCGAGGAGCTTGCGGATCTCGCAACATTGAAGAGCGGAGATCTTGTCGAAATCGAGCTGACGATACAGAGCAAGAACGACTATGAATATCTTATATTCGAAGACATGAAGCCGGCAGGTTTCGAACCCTGCGAAGTCCGCAGCGGATACAACGGGAACGAGATGGGTGCGTATGTTGAATTTCGTGACGAGCGCGTATGTTTCTTCACGCGGGTTTTGGCTCGCGGCACGCACAGTGTTTCATACCGGATGAAGGCGGAGATTCCCGGGAAGTTCAGCGCATTGCCGACGAAGGGCAGCGCGATGTACGCGCCGGAGCTGAAGGCCAACTCGGATGAGATAAAGTTGAATGTACAGGATTGATATTTCTTTTCGCGGCGGCAACGCCGCGAAAAGAAATATAACTATGAATAAATTATTTTTTCCTGTTCAGGAAAAAATAGGAGGCGGGTACTAGATGAAACAGATAATTGCAGCGATAGTGATTTTGTGCGGACTCTCCGCATATTGTGCAGGAGAAGCCAGTCTTGGTTCCAGCAATGCGGAATTCGCATTCAAGCTTTACGGGAAGCATTCTGTTCATGGGCAGGATGCTGAGTCCATAAGCGCCTTCGCAGAAAACAGAACAGGGTCAAGGCAGAGGACTTAACAATGGGATGGACAAGATGTAGAGTTCTTCCTCATGCAAGTATTACTGGTTGACTAGATTTGCTTGGCGGAAGTCCTTCCGCACAAGTAAATCTATAAGTTTCCACAATTCTGCGAATTGTGGAAACGCCATCTTAACAGCAAAATTCCATGCAGGAAGAGTATTTTATCCATTTATACGCTTTTGACATGGTCCTGTTGAAATAATCGATGAACATTCCCATCTTCTCGCCGAGATCCTTTGCCGAGGTGGAATTCCCTCTTTTAAGTACTTTCCTGGCCAGAACTCCAAACCATATCTCCACCTGATTTAGCCAGCTGCAATCTTTGACAGATAATCTCGTGCGGAAGGACTTCCGCCGAGAGTATCTAGGGGGATGGTAGAAACTTGTCTGGGCTCCTACATGGGGAAAACTCGTTCTCTGTTGGAATTCACAGCTTAATTTTTGGCACTTTTTCCCTTGATTATTTCCGCTTGACGGACTAATTTCAAGTATTATGATAAATCGAAATAAAATCAGAAAGTATGCCAGGGAGATCGGAAAGAGATTTCATCCGGACCGTATAATACTGTTTGGCTCTTATGCCCGCGCCTCGGCTGAAGATGATAGCGATGTGGATATTCTGGTTATAATGGATCATGACAATCCTAGGAATGTCGATCAGGCTATTGCAATACGCCTTCAATTTGATGCGACATTTCCTATGGATTTGATAGTGAAGCGTCCGGCTGAAATTTCTGAGCGATTGTCAATGAAGGACACATTTTTAAGATCTGTACTGCAAGATGGACAAGTGCTATATGGTTAAACCTGTTGCCGAATGGATTGAAAAAGCCGAGGAAGATTTCCGCGTAGCGACAACTCTTCGTCGACTGCGCAGAAATCCCGTTCACAACTCAGTATGTTTCCATGCCCAGCAATGTATCGAAAAATATCTCAAGGCAATACTCGAAAAAAAAGGTGTCGTTGTCCGGAAAATCCATGCGCTGCCAATTTTACTTGACCAGTGTGCGGATTCGCATCCTTTCCTGATTGCCACGCGTGATGACATGATACGTCTTTCATCATATGCCGTTGAGTTCCGTTATCCAGGGGAGTCAGCCACTTCAACTGATGCGAAGGAAGCGATTCGAATCATGAAACGCTCGCGTTCTGAGCTTCGGTCTGTGCTTGGCTTGTCTTAAAGAGAGCATTGCCATGAATAAATTCCCGGGGTAATTTCAAAACTGCTCTTTTAAAGGAGCGCCGGTCTCCCGCCTTCGCTGAGATGCTTCCCACTTCTTCCGGCGCGGCGGAAACTACGAGGGACAGGACGGCGCGGCAGGCCAGACCGGCTCTTATGCCGACCTGGAGGTCGGCGTTCCATAAGCAGTTTTGAAAAGGCCTCTCCTAATTACAGGCGGGACCTGTGCTGAGCTTGTCGAAGTACGCCTGTACCACATTCTTCAAATACAACTTCCGGACTTGTCTTCCTGATTCATGAAATATTCAGGTAGGTGTTCACCCATAGAGAAGTAGTTCTTCACCCCATAGCAAAAGGTTCAGGCACGGCCTATACTTTAAACGTAACTGGTTATAATAACCGTTATGGAGTTTTGGAGAGAAAAGACGCTACTGGAAAGACACTAAAACGCAAGTAAAGGGATTTGGCATGAAAACCAAGCGCCAGATTGATTCGGCGACAGCAACGCGTGCAAAGGAGGAGGAGGCCAGCCGCATGGTGACGGTGGTGCGGGACTCCAACGACGCGATTACGATACAGGACTTCGAGGGCCGGATCACCGCCTGGAACCACGGCGCCGAACAGATGTTTGGCTATAGCGAGCAAGAGGCGCTCAAGATGAGCATTTGGCAACTTGCACCACCCGACAAAGCGGCAGAGCAAAAGGGTTTTAACCACCGGCTGTTTGCGGGTGAAAAGGTCACGTCTTTTGAGACCCAGCGGCTGACCAAGGACGGGCGGCGGCTCGATGTATGGCTGACGGTAACGAAGCTTGTGGACGATACGGGAAGAGTAATTGGTATTGCCTCCACCGAGCGCGACATCACTGCGCGCAAGCGGACGGAAGAAGATCTGCGAACGCTCAATGCAGAACTGAAGGCTGCCTTCAAGGAGCTCGAATCGTTCTCCTACTCCGTATCCCACGACCTCCGTGCGCCGTTGCGGCATGTGCAAGGTTACGTGGACATGCTTGCACGCGAGACCGAAGGTCAGCTTTCAGAGAATGGTCGGCGTTATATGAAGACCATTGCTGATGCCAGCCGGGAGCTGGGCGAACTGATTGACGACATGCTGGCGTTCTCGCGCATGAGCCGTGCGGAGATGTGTGAGGCCAGCGTAAACCTCGATAAGCTGGTGCAGGATACGCTGCGTGATTTGGAGCCGGCCACGCGCGAACGGAACATTATCTGGAAAATACCGACCTTGCCAGCAGTGCAGGCCGACCATGCAATGCTCAAGTTGGCTTTGGCCAACCTGCTGGGCAACGCAGTGAAATTCACACGCTCACGCGACCCGGCGCAGATCGAGATTGGTAGCGCGGGCATGGAGGACGGCCGTGTCATCCTCTTCGTGCGCGACAATGGCGTCAAGTTCGACCCGCAGTATGGACACAAGCTTTTCGGCGTCTTCCAACGTTTGCACCGGACGGAAGAGTTTGAAGGCACCGGCATCGGCCTGGCCAACGTGCGGCGCATAATCACCCGGCACGGCGGACGCACCTGGGCGGAGGGAGCTTTGGACTTTGGCGCGACTTTTTACTTCACCTTGAAACCGTCAGTATCAACAAGCACACTCGATTGAAAGGAAAACACCAGTGAACACTATTCTGAAATGCATCCTGATGGTAGACGACAGTCCCCGTGACATTGAACTGACACTCGATGCTCTGGCTCATCACAACCTGGCCAACGAGGTCGTCGCCCTCCGCGACGGCGTCGAGGCTCTTGACTACCTATATCGGCGCGGCCAGTTCGCCGACCGATCCGCCGGCAATCCCGCCGTCGTACTACTGGACCTGAAGATGCCCAAGGTGGACGGTCTTGAGGTGCTGCGGCAGATCAAGAATGACCCGCAGCTCAAAACGATCCCGGTGGTGGTGATGACCTCCTCGCGCGAAGAGCAGGACTTGGTCACGAGCTATCAACTGGGAGTCAACGCCTACATTGTCAAGCCGGTCCAGTTCCAGGCATTCGTCGAGGCGGTGAAGGTGGTGGGCGCTTTCTGGGCCGTGGTCAATGAACCGCCGCCGGGCAGCGTGCGTCTGGTGCGGCCCAAGACACCATGATATCGATAAGGAGTCGTGCAGATCTGCACGGCTCATAAGGAGATTGCGATGAATAATCCGGTGCTGATCCTTTATCTCGAAGACAACCCGCGCGACGCGGAACTGGTGCGGGACAAACTGCAGCAGATCGGCATGGGCTGCGAACTGCGGGTCGCGATCGATCGCGCGGAATACGAGGCCGCACTGGATCAGACGCATTTTGACCTGATCCTCTCCGACTACAGTCTTCCCGGCTACGATGGCATGTCAGCTCTGGCATTGGCTCGTGTGAAACAAGCCGATGTCCCTTTCATCCTGATCTCCGGCACGTTGGGCGAAGAGCAGGCGGTGGACTGCGTGCTCCGCGGTGCAACCGATTTCGTGCTCAAGCAACGGCTCAACCGGCTGGTGCTGGCCGTGGTGCGTGCCTTGGCCGAGGCCGAGGAGCATCAGAAACATAGGGAGGTGGAAGAAGCACTGCGGGAGAGCGAGGTTAAGTTCCGGCTCCTTGCGGAGAACATCCAAGACGTCTTCTGGATCAGCACGCCCACCGCTGACCGGTTAATATACGTCAGCCCCGCGTTTGAACGCATTTGGGGCCGCCCATGCGCGGACCTCTACCAGCCGTCCCAATCCTTTGTTGACGCAATACACCCCGAAGACAAGGACCGGGTCATCGGGGCTCTTCAACAGCATACCCAAGGAAACTGGAATATCGAATACCGGATCATACGGCCGAATGGGGAGGTGCGCTGGATTCTGGATCGGGGCTATCCTGTTCGCAACGAGCACGGCGATCTGATCCAAATGTGCGGCATCGCCACGGACATCACTGAGCGCAAGAAGGCGGAAGAGGAACTGCGGGAGAACGAAGAGAGATTCAAGGCTATCGCCAACTACACGGTAGACTGGGAGAACTGGTTCGGAACCGATGGCCAATTGCTTTGGGTCAATCCTGCAGTGGAGCGGATAACCGGTTATTCGCTCACCGAGTGCTTTGCCATGCCCGCGTTTCCTTTGCCCTTATTTGCTGGGGAAGATCGTCTTGAGGCGAGTGAACTGTTCCAGAAGGCCGTGCACGGAGGTTATGGGGACGATGTGGAGTTTCGCTTCGTCCACAAAGATGGAAGCAAGTGGTGGGGTTCGATATCTTGGCAACCTATTTTCGACAGTAACGGCAAAGCACTCGGTTATCGGAGCAGTATTCGCGATATCACCAAGCGCAAGTGGACGGAGGAGGAGCTGAAGAAGTCGAAAGCACTCATCAATGCGGTCGTGGAAAATGTCCCTCACATGATTTTTCTCAAGGAGGCGACAGACCTGCGTTTCGTCATATTCAATCGCGCTGGAGAGGAACTCCTGGGCTATGACCGCAAGGCATTGCTTGGTAAGAACAACCTGGATCTTTTCCCTCCGGAACAGGCGGCCCACTTCATGGCAAGTGACCACGAAGTGCTTGATGGAGAGACTGGCATGTTGGACATCCCGGAAGAACTTATCCTGACGGCCAAGAAAGGCCAGCGGCTGCTTCATACCCGGAAGATATGCATCCGGGGGGAAGATGGGACCACGAAATTCCTGTTGGGCATCTCCGAGGATATCACGGAGCGCAAGAAGGCGGAGGATAAGATCGAAGGCCTTTCGCGGTTTCCTGAGGAAAACCCGGCCCCGGTACTACGCGTGACTGCCCAGGGCGTTTTGGAATACGCGAACCCGGCGGCGGACATCCTCCTCCCCGTGATGGGCGCCGAGGTTGGTGGCGCGGTCAACGCCGAATGGCAGGCCCACATCGGCGAGGCCATTGCGAAGGCACACCCGGTCAACATCGAGTTTCAATCGGGTAATCGGACATTCAGCGCAACCCTGGCGCCCATTGTGGACCACGGCTACGTGAACCTGTATATCCGCGACATCACCGAGCGTAAGAAGGCCGAGGAGGAGATTAAGAGGAATTACGAGATACAGGCCGCTATGAATGCCTTGCTGAAATTGTCCATCGAGATTAATAATGAGAAGGAGTTCCTGGACACTGCGCTGAATTTGCTTCTCTCTCTCAAGTGGTTGGCGTTTGAGTCGAAAGGCTCCATTTTTCTTGCCGATGAGTCGAAAAAGACGCTGCATCTTCAAGTGCATAGAGGCTTTTCCGGGGAACTGCTTGCAGCTTGTTCCACAGTCCCGTTTGGCAGATGCCTCTGCGGAAAAGCCGCTGCGGAGAGAACCATCCAGTTCGCGGATTGCATTGACGGGCAGCATGTCATCCACGTCGAGGGAATGCTGCCCCATGGGCATTACTGCGTGCCTATATTGTCTGGAGATAACGTTTTAGGCGTCATTAACCTGTACGTGAAGGAGGGACACATTCGGGACTTGAAGGAAACTGAATTCCTCATGGCTGTTGCCAACGTGTTCGCCACTGTCATCGAGCGCAAACGGGCGGAGGCTGAGCGTGAAAAGATGGAAGGCCAGCTCGGTCAGTTGCGGAAGATGGAAGCTATTGGACAGCTGGCAGGGGGAGTCGCCCACGATTTCAACAACATGCTGGCTGTAATCAACGGG
>Ga0209417_1001913_pt1 | contig 35568 bp, 33 predicted proteins | sample RifGroF2_FD_184002 | JGI IMG/M metagenome (GOLD analysis project Ga0209417, IMG submission 184002) | Groundwater microbial communities from Rifle, Colorado, USA - Groundwater F2 (SPAdes) (version 2) | ecosystem: Environmental > Aquatic > Deep subsurface > Groundwater | place: Rifle, Colorado... | reverse complement strand
CGCCCCATTCCACGCTTGTGCTGTTTTCCACAATATCCGCCTTCGGCGGATTGGCTCGCCGCCCTGCTGGTCGGCTCGCTTAGTCGCCGGAATTCCTCCCCCCAACCCCCTCCTTCCGGCTCAATTGCAGGGTTCAAAAAGCATTCCCAAATTCATAGAAAGGATGCCCACCAACGTTCTGGATAAAATCGATTCTTCCACGAACACAGCCATTAGCCGCTGGGAGAAAAGCAAACTGTTTAATATTAATGCCCGCACCGATATTTTTTATTGGTTGGTCAGCCAAGATTTTCACAAAGAGCTTTATAAATTCAAGCCAGCTACCTTTTCCTGTCAGAGAAACGGGCAAGCCATATTCTTGCAGAAATTTTTCCATTTCCGATTGCAAATCTTCCATAGACATAAAACCAATAATCTTTGGTTTACCATTCATGCCCACAAGAGCTGGATTAGTGATTTGTTCCACGACGCCTTGATAAATATCTTTCATAATCGTCTCCATTTCTTGCGTTGAATCTTTGTCGGTATGAACAGACCAATTACAATAAAATCTAAGTATGGGATATTTGCGATTATTTTCTCGGTCAAGCACCTTCCTTATTTCAACAAGCGTATAAACTACATGGCACTCCTCTGTAAAAAGAGCGTGCTTGTCAAAAAAAGAATTTAGTTTTTCTACGATTTCTATGCGCCCCATTACTTTTTATCTTTTATTCTTTCAATGTAATCAATAAGATTTTTAATCTTATCCCATTCCATCACATGATCGGTTATTTCGTTTGTATGCATGATCGGATTTCTAACAGGATCAACTTCCTTGGCATCCGAAGAAAGTTCCTTTTTATATTTTTTTGGTGTTGGTTTCTTTTTATTCTTTTCCAAGTAAAGATCAATTATTTCCCCAAGATCATATAGATCTGTATAGTTTAGAAAGTGTTCTTCTTTTACAATCTTCCCTTTAAGGGCGTGTGTTGCTTCACCTGCCTTTCTGTCTCCTCTTACCTGTTTTATACGGTCGAGGATATTTTTCTCATCAGCTATATTGGTATCAAAGTAATTTTCTCCTACTTTTTTAAGTTTAATATACTCTCTAAGAATATTTTCCAAAATAAACAAATCTTGATAAATCAAGGTGTTTTTATACGAAAGAGACTTCAGCTTCTCCTTCAAACTGTTTTTAGTAGCTTTATCATTTATACTTTCATTTATTTTATCTTTAAAATCTTTTTCACGCCGATTACGACTTTCTTCCATTCTCACCTCATATCCTGGTCGAGAATCTTGATCTATATCCACATCTTGACGTAATTCACGCCTCCATGGAGTCCAATCTTGCACTATCACAAATAAAATCTTATCCAATTCCTTTAAGAACTCTTGATACAAAGGATCACTTTTAATAATTCCTTCGCGAGAACTTGTGAAGCGATCGATTTTTTCATCCTCAAATCCATCAACGTGAATCTCTCCATATAAATATTCTTCCGTGACAGTCTGCTTTGTGACTTCTTCAAAGATGTCTTCCTGTCTTAAACGACCATTGGTAAATAAATTGACACTTGCCTTAAAATCGCCCTTAGAACCCTTGAGGAGTATTTGTTTGGCATGCTCAACAGAAGCGACAAATCCTTTTATCTGTACCTTTTCCCCTTCAAATTCAAAGGAAGTATCTTTAATAATTTTTTCTCTTTTTAAGTTTTTGTACCTGTCTGCAAATCGTCTATCCTTTTCTCCGATGTACCAAATAAACTGGGTGTTGGCGTTTAGCTCGTCCAGGTCTTTTAATGTTATTGGTTTATTATTTACCTTTATAACAAATGAGTCATCCTTTTTTAGGCTAAAAATAAAATTAAATTGAGTCGCAAGATATTTTCTGATTACATCCTCACTATTAAGCCTTATGTTGATTTTGTCGAAAATGATTTTCGTTCCGCTCTTTTTTGTTGAAGGAAACAATTGCTTCTTCTGATGATCGGTCAGATTTTCCAAGAAATAGTTGCCACGATTTTTAATCTCATCATCAAGTTTAGCATTGTTTATGATTCCTCCCGTAATTTCCGATCTGCTCTTTTTCGATACTATTGTTACCTTATCGGAAATAGATAGCATTGCTAATTTACCTATGCCTTTTCTTCCAATTACTTTGCGTTTTGATTTATTCTCTTTATCATCTCGTCTTGAATATCCAACATTTAAAAACCTATTCTGAAAGTCATTTGAATCCATTCCTTTACCATTATCTTCGACTACGAGTTTATTTTTAGTAATTGTTACTCCAACAACCTTTGCCTCCGCATCCCAGGCATTAGAAATAGCCTCTGCAACAACTGTTGCAAAACTCCTGTAGAGACCTCTCCCTAAATGGTTTAAAACCTCAAGAGAAAATTCAAATTTAAATTGATCTTCATTATCAGACATAGTGTTTCAAGTGTTCTTTTATACTCTTACCAATTACTAATCCAAGTTTTACAGGAACGGCGTTACCGATAAACTTTGCAACATTTGATACAACTAACGGCTTATTAGGGTCAATAAATTGATAGTTCTTTGGGAAAGTCTGAAAAATTGCCGCCTCCCGTAAGCTAATAGCTCTATCTTGTTCGGGGTGGCCAAATCTACCATTACCCAATCCGACACATTGAGTTGTCATTGTAGGAGCTGGTTCATCCCAGCGCATTCTTCCATAGACCGAGCTACTGTATGTTTTACCAGACGCTTTTTTATGACATTTAAGGACTAATTCTTTACTCCAACTATCCGAGTTTCCGCCATTATGCGGCGTAGATTTTATTCTTCTTAAATTCATTGGGCTAAGCTTCCTTGCTCTATGTAGAGGATCAAAGGAGCTTATCTCCCCATTCTCTATTGGTTCTAGGGTTTTGATGACGTCTCTGACTGTAATTTTTTTATCTTTGTGAGTTCTCCTTATCAATTCTATCTCACCAAATTTTGAAGCCAGTAAGACTAAACGCTTTCTCTTTTGAGGAACGCCATACTCCGAAACATCAACTATTTCAAACTTATACTTATAATTATTTTTTACGAGAGTATTTATAAAGGTTTTAAAAATTGGATATTTATCCATTTTTGCGAGTTCGCTGACATTCTCCATTGATACAATATCGGGTTGAGTTTCATCAATAAGTTGAGCGAACTTTTCGAGCGGTTCAAGTTGTTTTTTTGTAACTCTTTTAATGTTCAATTTGGAAAACGGCTGACACGGTGCACAACCCGCCAGTACTCTTATGGTCTTTTTTTTGTCTCCAAATAGTTTATTAATATCACTTGCAGAAACTTGGAGAATATCTTTGTCTATGAATTTTGTTTTATTGTTGTATTCGTAGCCAAATTTACAAGAGCTATCGTTGTCTATACCAGCGACAACATCAAGCCCTTCTTTAATAAGACCGTGAGTTAGACCGCCTATACCACAAAACAAATCAATGATTTTTATTTTAGTATTTGTTTTTGCAGAAATTCTTGGCATATTATTCCTCCACGAAATAATCAGAGTCAATCTTTTTTACTTCGTAGTTGATTATTCCCGAGACACCGACATTATTTTCGATCATTAGTTGAGCCAACATTTCCCCATCAATCAGAATTACTTTGTGAGTTATGGTTTTAACATATTCCAAAGCGTCTTTAGTATATCCAGAGGTGGTAATGAAAACGCCCTTATTCGCTTTTTGCCCAACCAAACTACCAACGAAGTTTCTTATCTCTTTCGAGCCAACAACATTTTCCCATCGTTTTGCTTGAATATAAATTACGTCTAAACCAAGTTTGTCCTCTTTAATAATCCCATCAATTCCTCCATCTCCGCTTTGGCCTATGGCTTTCCCTGCATCTTTAAGAGAACCGCCGTATCCCATTTTCAAAAGAAGCTCCACAACGAGTTGCTCAAAAAAACGAGGAGAAGCTTTCTTAACAGATATGAGTAGCTCTTGAGCTAAGTCTCGTTTAATTTTCTGATACCCATATTCAAGTAGCTCTTGTGGGGTTTGAGAAGTCTCTTCTTGTATCACATGCTCTTGTTCTTCTCCATCCTCTTTTCGTTTCCTGAACTCATTAAATTCCGGGAAGTTTTGTAAAAACTTGATATTGATTTCCGTTGGTGACTTCGCTAACACTCCTGTTCCTTTTTCTGTAATTTGAAAAAACGATCTACGAGTATCTTCCAGTAACCCAGCCTTCTTTAAGTATGTCCTCGCCCAACCCACACGATTATCAATAATGTATGATCGGCCGCTCGGCAAAACCTCTTTTCTCTCTCCTTCTGACAGCTTGAATGAATCGGCAATATGGTCAATCGCCTCCCTAATAGAGTGCTCTTTTTTGTCTCCAGCGAACTTTAGGAGCGGCAACATTATTGTTTGATAATCAGGTATAGTCATAGTTGTTATTTTACTAGATCCTCTGCTTTTACCCTAAGCGCACCTGCTAACTTTTCCAGAACTCCGATAGTTATATTTTTCTTACCTCCTTCAATCGCACTCATATAACTTCTGTCCATATCTAACTTACGGCAAATGTCGCCCTGCGACATTTTCTTTCTAGTCCTTATTTTCTTGATGTTTGAGCCTAATCTTTTGGCGATTTGGGGTATATTCACATCTATACCTTATCAACTGTTGCGTTTCTGCTCAATATGGATTTATAATACCATAGTTAGTTGGGGGGAGGAATTCCGGCGACTAAGCGAGCCGACCAGCAGGGCGGCGAGCCAATCCGCCGAAGGCGGATATTGTGGAAAACAGCACAAGCGTGGAATGGGGCGTAGCGGAGTGAAGTAGGACTTGGGAATATTGGAACGTGAGAGCAGAAAGACAAGCATTGATGGGGAGATTGAGGTGGCATACCCCTTCAAGCCAAGACCAAGCGAGTGAAGGGGTGCGTGAAGGGGTAAACCGGAGTGAAGTAGGGTTTGGAATTTGGAGGAAGCGGGGTCAGAAAAGTGAGGAATGATAGGCAGATTTGAGAACGGAGGGTAGTCATTCCGAGGTAGGGCGAATGACTACCTGAATGACTAGGTAAATCAGTCGGGATTTTGCTCAAAATGAGTCCGAACAGTATCATAAAGACACCACTAATATATGAAATGCGGCTTACTTTTAGGGTAATTTGCAGTATAGAAACGAATAAAAAAACCTACAAAAGGAGAATATTTGAGGATTTTGTTAAAATCCCGGATGCGAAATGCCGGATAAATATATAATGACCAAAACATTGACATAATCGTATCATTTTGATACGATTATTTAGTATAAACGATACGATTATGATTAAAATTAGCGCGAAACATCAGAAAATACTTGGTTTGTTCCTTCGGCATGATTTTTTGAGTTCTTCGGATGTTCACGGCCGGCTATCTAAAGAGGGCGAGGAAACGTCGCTTGTAACCGTCAAGCGGGAGCTGTCTCGCATGGTCGCGTCAGGACTTTTGACCGCTTTTGGCCGCGGCAGATCGCGCGCGTACGGCATCAGTATTTTGGGGCGTGTTTTCAGCGAAGTGGACGCGAACAGTTACTGCGCCATGGAACCGGACAGGCGCTACGGGCTCGCGAATTTTAACTTTGACCTTTTGCCGTCGTTCCCGTCTGATATTTTCACTCCCGCCGAGCTTGCAACGCTTGAAGGGACAACCGGCGAGTATCGCGAACGAACTGCCAATTTACCGCAAGCCATTGAAAAAAAAGAATTGGAGCGGCTCACCATAGAACTGTCCTGGAAATCATCAAAAATTGAGGGAAATACTTATACTCTTCTGGACACGGAGAAACTTATTTTAGAGCACAAGGAAGCTCTCGGGCATGACAAAAAAGAAGCTCGCATGATCCTTAATCACAAGGACGCGTTCACGTTTGTACACGAAAACAAAAAAGAGTTTCGCGCCCTGACACGCGCCAATCTTGAACAACTGCATGGCATACTAGTGAAAGACCTAAGCGTAAGCACGGGGTTACGCCAAAAACCGGTCGGTGTAACCGGCTCTAAATATCGGCCGCTCGATAATGTGCATCAGATTAAAGAGGCGGTAGAGTCGCTTGCGACCGCAGCGGCAAGGGCAGAGACCCCATACGAAAAAGCGCTCCTGGTATTGCTCGGTGTAAGTTATATTCAGCCTTTTGATGACGGCAACAAGCGCACCGCGCGCATTATGGCAAACGCGATACTTCTCGCGCACGACTGCACGCCTCTTTCGTATCGAAGCGTGGAGGAAAAAGACTATCGGGAAGCAACCCTTGTATTTTACGAGGTTAATTCAATCGCGCCGTTTAAAAATATCTTCATTGAGCAATATGTGTTTGCCGCGAAAAATTACGCGGTGAAATAAATTCACCCGGTAATAAGCGGTAAAAGAGTGACGAAGTCTATGGACGAAGAAAAAGAGCGGCAAAAAGAAATAAAAGAAAAATTGGAAAGCGAGGGGCTTGACCCCGAAGAGTTCGACGAGGATGAGCGCGAAGAACTCGCCGACCTTCTTTAATCACATATGGTCAAGGTAATTAAAAAAGAAAACAAAGAACTGTATCAATGCCCGGAGTGTGGTTTTCACTATGCCGAGAAGGAATGGGCGGAGAAATGCGAGGCGTGGTGTCGGGAGCACAAAAGCTGCAATATAGAAATCACTGCTCATGCTGAAGAAAACAAGCCAAAGTAGGAATATAAATATTCTTATTTCAACTTTCGGGCTGAAAGTGCAATAAGGAGATATCAACCAATTTGCGATTTAGTTGATATTGGCAAGGTCAATATCAACTAAACCCGAAGTTAGTTTATATTGCCGTGGCAGATGTTAACTATTTGCTTGAGCAGCGGGCTACAGCAAGGTAACATACCCCCGCTATGAAAAAATCTGATTTCGGGGACATCTTGGAGGTGGTTATTATCTTGGCGGTTCTTGTGGCCGGGCTTTTCTACACCGCTTATGGTCTTTTCGATACGAGTTCTGTTTCGGGTTCTCATAATCGCTACTACGAAGCACGCGAGGATTTCTAAGAAGCTCGCACAGCTCGTCAAATTCGGGTCAATCTGGCGCCAGTGGTGAAAGCTCTGGCCCGGGGGCAACCCTTCGACAAGCTCAGGGCAAGTCTCTCGCCACGGGGGCAAATACGAGGTAACCAGCTCGAGTTGAGCGGGTCAATGGCTTAACAATTGGTAGAAGTCGGGCGATAATGGTTATGCCGGTGGTTCGACTAGCTCACCACAGGTTGGTTTGCGTAATATTTCAGTGTTTCCGAGTTGATAAGGGTGTGCCAATCGTATAATTCCTTGAGAACTCGGTTCCACTGGGTTCGCATTAGGTCCACCACATTAATAAACACCCTCTCCGAACGGAGAGGGTGTTTATTAATGTGGTGGGATATTCTAAACTTTGCGCGAAACCATTTTGAGGGAAACTGACCCGCCTTCGTGGAGTTTATCCCGCACCGAGCTTGCTCTGGTGCGGGGCTCCAGCGGAACGCTCCGCCTGCGTTGAAACTTCGGCGGACAAGTCGGGCGCGACGGAAGGGGGCCGTTCAGGCTCTGATAAGCCTTCAGGCTCGAAGAGGTGTGGGAGGAATTCCCTCGCTTGCCCGTCTCGCTCCCGCGCTCTGCGCGGAAAAATGGTGGCGCAATTCTCAAAAAAAGCCCTGACGGGCTGTTTTGTTTTTAGAAAACAAAACTTCAATAATGATAAGGTTTTGGTCATAATAAGTTGGTTTTAGGCCATATTTTTGATTAAGCCCAAACCTTGACAAACTGATGCAAATTTGCTATACTATTAGTGTAGAAATTGATATTATTTTTGATCAATTTTTACTCAAGTTCTTTGTAAATTTGCGAGCGAATCTCCTTGAGATTTTGAAATGAGTAGCGCATTGAGTGGCTGAAATACCACTTGTTGCACTAACAGATATTTAATGCGCTACTCATAACGAGTTAGACCTCGTCGCGTAGGACACGCGATTCAAAATCTCAAACCAAAAGGAGGACGCAGTGAAAGAGGCACTCTCTATTCTCGCTGGTCTGCTGTTCGTTGCCGCTTTCGTCCCTTATATCCGCGCCATCCTGCGGAAAGAGACAAAGCCAGCGAAAGCATCGTGGTTCATCTGGGCGAGCTTGGACACTATCACTCTCGCCGCAATGTTCTTCAAGGATACGGTCAATGGCCAAATCCTTGGTGCCGTTCTCGGTGCATGGGTGGTTGCTGTGCTCGCCCTGAAGTATGGAACTCCGGGCTGGACGAAGCTCGACAAGTTCTGTCTCGGTAGTGCCGTCCTTGGAATCGTGCTCTGGCAAGTCTTCAGCGATCCGATCTTCGGTATCGTGACGAGCTTGAGCGTAGTGTTCCTCGGCTCCATTCCGACATTCACGTCGGCGTGGAAAGACCCAAGTCGCGAAAACAAGTTGGCGTGGACGATCTTCTGGATTTCTTGCGTGTGCGCGGTCATCGCAATCCCGCATTGGACTCTAGCGGATGCCACTCAACCGATCACGTTCTTCGCGATCGATACGATCATGATGTACATCCTGTTCGTTCACCCTCGCTCGCTGGCCAACAGCAAAGCGACAACGGAAACGCGCAATATCGCTTCCTGAAATCGCCAAGCTCGCTTGGCTCGCAACTCAAGGCCCCCGTGGTAGCAATATCACCACGCGGGGCCTTTTTCATTTTTACAAAGAACTTTTGATAGCAGAAAAATAATTTTTCTGCTATCATCTAAATAAAAAAACCGCAAGTGCTTATGACTTGCGGATGGGAATGAGTTTGGCTGGATATTCCTTGAAGAAATATGCAGCCCAAGTTTCTCTGGCGATTCCTTCTTGGTCGGCGTGAATCCAATATCCGGAAGCGTCTTCGGTAAAAAGCGGGTATTGGCGGAGGGAAATTATTCCCTGCCACACAATTTCGGTTGGATTTTCGGGGGAATAAATGGTCAGCCGGTCACCGTTTTCAAGAATGTGCAGTCCTTTGTATGACCATGAATCGCCCACCTCGCGTTCGTGTTGTTCTTCGGGACACTCGGGTGGCTCTTTTCCATCCATGACTTCTTGATTCAATGGCAACACCTTGGTTATTTTCAAGTTTTCGTATTTTTGAGGTTCAAGATATTTCCCGCATTTTCGGCAGTATGACCTGGGCACATTTTTGGTGATAAATCGACTGTCTTGAAACGCCCAATATCCTCCCTCTGTGCCGGTTTCCGAATGAAAGCAACAAACCCCTTTCAGCGCATCACCTCTTTCTAACATTGCGACACCTCTTTGTAATACTAAAAAGAACCATCTTGGAGTATACTTTATAACGATTGGAGTTGCAAATTTTGAATAATCCAGTTCCAGCGGACAAATGGCGGGGGACAAAAGGCGAGATGTGTGGTAAAATCAAATTATGAAAAGAATTAATTTGTTCATAATCACCGGAATACTTATTTTTAGCGGTTTTATGTTCACGCAACAAGTGAGCGCTCAAACTGATGATCATACCGCTCGCGAGGAAGCCGAGGGAAAAGTAATTTGGGAAAAACTGCAAGCTAAGGAATTGGGCTGCCAAGATTTGTCTGATGATGAATTCGGCGCGCTCGGAGAGTATTATATGGGGCAAATGCTGGGAGATTCGCACGAAGCAATGAATGAGATGATGACACGGGTACACGGAGAGGAAGGCGAGGAACAAATTCACATCGTCATGGGCAAGCGGCTTTCCGGATGCGACACTTCAGCGGTGTTTTTCACCGGAGGCGGTGGCTGGATGCCTATGATGCAGATGATGTGGGGAGGGTGGTCGTCTCCCCTCGGTTTTAATTCAACAAACAATATGATGAATTTTGGATACGGCTTCGGATTTTTCGGCTTGATATTTATGATTCTTTGGTGGGCATTGATAATCGCCGGCATCGTGGCTTTGATTAAGTGGCTTACATCCCAATCTCGCGGTTATCGCGGAGATGAAAAAACGCCGCTTGATGTTTTGAAAGGGCGTTATGCCAAAGGCGAGATTGATAAAAAAGAATTTGAAGAAAAGAAAAAGGACCTAAGTTAAACGACTCATGAAGCTCGGCATCATTCTACAATCCAACAACCCGGAACACATCTGGAATACTTTACGCCTAGCCATCGCTTCGCTAAAAGCACAACATTCGGTTCAGATTTTTCTTTTCAGCGAGGGAGTGGAAATCGAAGATGTGGCCGATACCGAGCAATTCGATATTTCAAAGAAATTGCGGGAGTTCAAAGAACTGAAGGGCATTATTCTCGCTTGCGAAACCTGCCTGAATGTCCGCTCTAAATCCGAGAGTAAAGTTTGTCCGGTTACTACCATGAGGGATTTAGTAAAAATGATTGAAGAATCGGATAAAGTGCTTGTGTTCGGATAATCTCGTCAAATTCGGATCAACACTCGGCGCAATAGGTGCAAAGCTCTGGCCCGGGGTCAATCGCTCACTCCGTTAGAAGTAGGACAATTCACGGAGGCTCGCCGATATCCGGCCTGTTAGAAGCACGACATTTTGTCTCGTCAAAATGTCGTCTTTAAACATATTTTAAAAACAGGAAAACAACGTGATGATTATGAACAAAATAATTTTAATAGGCGGCTCTCCAACAGCGGGTAAAAGTTATGTTGCGAGAAAAATTGCGGAATCTCTTAAACTTCCCTGGATTTCCACAGACACAATCAGAGAACAGATGAGAAAAATTGTCAGAGAGAAAGATTTTCCAAACCTCTTTACTCATTCGGAAGCCACGCCGGAAATGGCTGTTGAGTTTCTTTCAAAAAAATCTGCCAAAGAAATTGTAAAACATCAAAATGACGAAAGTCTTGATGTTTGGAAAGGTGTGAAGGCGTTAATTGAAACTGATTATGTTTGGGGCAATTTCATTATTGAGGGTGTGGCTGTTTTGCCGCATCTGGTAAAAAAGTTGTCTGTGGAAAATAAAGAAATCAAAGTTGTTTTCCTTGTGGATGATGATATTAAACGTGTTCGTAAGACAATTTTTACAAGAGGATTATGGGATGACGCGGACAAGTATCCTGATGACGTGAAAGAGAAAGAAGTTGAATGGGTTATTGAATTTAACAATTACATCATTAAAGAATCGAAGAAATATGGTTTTCCGGTTGTGAAAATTGGAGACAGAAAAAAATACACTGGTAAGATAAAAGAGTTAATCCAATGAACGGCTCGGGCTTGAACTCAAGGAGGCGCTGCGTTTTTGCTTCATTGCGTTGCGTCACCCTCGACATTCATTGACTTGCGGGGCGCGGATTTGCTAATCTAATCTCAAAAAGAACCTTAACAAAAATTCGAGGAGGGCGGAATGGTCAATTTGAGGCCGCATCATGTCGGAAATTTGTTTTATATTTACACCAAACCATATTTAAGCCACGGGACTTTTGAACAAAATTTGGAAAAATTTGGCGAAGGGTTATACATACGGCGGTATCCGTTTGAGACCATGGAGCGGGTTATCACGCTCTTCTCAAAAATTCTGGCCGGCGCCGAAAAAATTAAAATCATCTCCGGTCCGGACGCGATTTGCCAAAGCCGATGTCTTATGAAGCTGGAAAGGGAACTGAGTGCGTACAAAACAATAAAACTGACGCGGGAAATAAAACGCAAGGTGTCGGACATCCAGTATAAGCTTGAGACCTGCTGTTACAACAATGATTTTGAATTGGACATGTTCTGGCAAGAAACGCTTAATCTGAAATTGGGACGAACTTATCGCTGGCCCGAGCTTGAAAAAAAATTCCGCGGCCTCCGCGAAAAATTCGAGAAGAATTACAAAACAGACGCAATTACGGAAATGCTTGAGCAATGGAGACGGAAAAAAAGAGAAAAATAAGAAATGCCACAGCATTTCTTGAATTTCCGTCGCTCGCCCGTCATGAAAGCAAGCTTTCCCGCGGGCTCGCTAGGAAATATAAAAATCCCTAAAATTCTTAGGGATTTTTTAATTTTGCTTAAAATATTAAGTTACTCGTTATTTGGGAAAAGAGCGTCCGACTTCCTGTCCGTCTTCGGTGGACACATAATACCAGACCCAGACGCTACCGTCGTCACGCGTCACTTCCTCAACATGATACACCGATCCTTTTTGCCCGACGACCCAAGTGCCGTCTTCAAGTTTGATGGACACGCGGGCGTTTTCGATATTTACCGTTCCTCCCTCAGCCGTCATGTCCCATCCCTTCATAACGATCTCTCCGGTTGGACTGTATTCTCCCATCATTCCCATTGTGAGCAGCTCCTGCGACTGGTCCGTATAAAAATGCACGGTAATGGCTTGAGCATGCCACCCTTCAAGGGTTCCACTTTGAGTCCAGCCGTCAAACGAAGGCCCCGGCTCGTTCGCGTCCGCGGCAATCGCTTTCCCCGCGAACGCAAATATGGAAATGATAAGAATAAAACCTATAACCTTGACCGCGTCTTTGAAATTTTTCATTCTTTCCCCCTGTTTCATTTGTTAAACAACGCCTTTTATAAAATAACCGAACGAACTTTTGTTGTCAATCCCCGTTATTAGAAGTAAGACGCCTTTGGCGTCTGCCGATACGGTTGCGTATCGGACTTCCAACAGGCAGTTTTTAGACGAGGAATTTTTTGTTTTTTTATGCTACAATAATTACAGGAAACAAATTCTAAAATGAACTCCAAAAAATTTCTTTCTCCCGAAGAAATCAAAAAATACGCCAAGGACATTGAGCCGTTTAAGGCCGGCTTTGATTTGATTGACGATCACGTGATGATTTCCGACCCGGACGGTTTCATTTTGTACGCCAACAAGGGCGTTGAAAAACAAACCGGCTTTTCGGCGGAGGAAATTTTGGGAAGGAATCCCGGCGATATGTGGGGAGGCAACATGCCGCGCGAATTTTACGAAAAAATGTGGGACACGATTAAAAATAAAAAGCAGCCGTTTGCCGGCGAAGTTCTCAATAAAAGAAAGGATGGCGTTGAAACTTGGCAAGAAATTAGAATATCGCCGGTGTTGGACGAACAGGGCAACGTCAAATTTTTCATAGGCATTGAGCCGAACATCACGGCACGCAAAAAGCAAGAGCAGGAGCAACAGGAAAAATTCCGCGAAGAACTGATCTCAATCTTGGGCCACCAGCTAAGAAATCCCCTTACGTCAATTCTCTGGAGCCTTGAACTGCTCATTAAAGAAGGCGGCAAACAAAACGAAGTTTTGGAAGAAATCCGCAAGCGGGGAAAAGACATGTCGGCGCTGATCAATGACCTTTTAATCCTCTCGCGCGTCGAGACAACCGCCCGGTTGGAAAAAGAAAACTTTGATCTCGTGGCCGAAACAAAGGCCGTCATTGAAAAAACAAAAAAACAATTTCCGGGAATTTCTTTTTCTTTTCAAAAAGAGGACGGGCGCTTTGAAATTTTTGCCAACAAAACTTTGGCGACGCAGGTCTTTTCCAATATAATAGTGAATGCCGCCGAGTATTCGGATAAAACCGCCGGAATCGTAAAAATCTCCCTGAATGAAGACGCCGACGGCTATCTTTTCTCCTGCGGCGACAACGGCATCGGCATTCCCAAAGACGAGCAACCGAAAATTTTTTCGCGTTTTTTCCGCGCTTCAAACGCGAATTACGCCAAAGAAGGCGGCACCGGACTCGGACTTTTTATCGTTAAAATGATCGTGGATAATTTCGGATGGCAAATTTCTTTTGAAAGCGAGGTCGCCAAAGGCACCACTTTCTGCGTCAAAATTCCGGCCAAAAAAGCGTCTTAAATTGTTTAAGCGGTGATCAAACAGGCCATTTACAACAATTTTATAAAAGAAAAACTGCTTTGTATGCATACAAAGCAGTTTTATTTTTATTAACCTTTTGTTATTTTGGAAATCCGCGCCCCGTTCCCGTTTCATCCTCGTTAACAACGTAATAATAAACCAGGACGCTTCCATGTGAAGTATTCAATCAAAAAGAAAAATGTTGCAGTTTGGAATAGAATTCTACCGTTAGATAACGAATATAAAACCCCCGAAGTTTTCGGGGGTATTTTACATTATTATATATAATGAAATCTCGCGTTTTCGCCGGAAAAAATTTTTTCCAGCGACTCTTTGATAACGCCGGCGGCGAAAGGGGAAAGTTTCGCGATTTCTTTTTTAATGGCGCGCTTTCCGAGTTCAACGGTTTCGTCTTTCAAAAATCCGTTTTCGGCCGCTTCACGAAGATACTCGGCAAGGGACAAAAGCGAATTCGCGGCGCAAAGAGGAGCGATGCAACCGGTCCTGGCAAACCGCATGAAATTCGTGCCGGTTCTTTCGCGATATTCGCAGGCGGTGCAAAAGGACGGAATAAAGCCGTCCTCCAAAAGCTCGTGAACAACTTCTTCAAGCGGCCGCTCGTCGGCGACAATGAATTGTCCGACGCTTTTTTCTTTCCGGTAGCCGCCGACTTCGGTTGAGGAGCCGGCCGAGGTTTGGGAAATTCCGATTTTAAACGCCTTGCTCCTGAAATCCGCCGGCTCGCGGGTTGAAATTATCAAACCGGCGTAAGGGAGAACAATTCGGGTAATCGCGATTATTCTCAACAATGTCTCATCATCAACCGGACAAGGGGGCTGAAACGCCACACCGCTTGCCGGCTTGATTCTCGGGAAAGAAACGGTGTGAGGCCCGATGCCGAATTTTTTTTCAAGATATTCGGCGTGCGCGAAAAGCGCGAGCGCTTCAAATTTCCAATCATAGAGACCGTACAAAACGCCCAGGCCGACATCTCCGATTCCGGCCTCAATCGCGCGGTCAGGCGCCAGAATCTGCCGCTCATAACTTTTCTTTGGCCCTTTGAAATGCGTTCGTTCGTAAGTCGGGCGGTGATAGGTCTCCTGAAAAAGATTGTAAGTGCCTATTCCCGCCGCCAAAAGCTTTTTGTAATTTTCCGGAGTCGTAGCCGCGACATTCACATTAAGACGGTCAATCAGATGCCTGCCTTGAGAATCCTTCAAGCCGTAAATTGTTCGCATCAGTGAACAAATTTCATCAATCGGAAATTTTTTCAAGTCCTCGGCCGATTCCAAAAGCAAACGCCGATAGCCGCGCCGATGAAGCCAGCGGACTTCCTCAACCGCCTCTTCTTCGGAAAGGGCTTTGCGCTCGAGCTCCGAATTTGAAATTCTGAAACCGCAGTAAAGGCAGTCGTTGGCGCAAAAACTTGAAAGATAAAGCGGCGCGAAAAGAACCATCCGGTTTCCGTAGATCATCCGGCGGATGTCCGCGGCCGTTTCAAAGAGGCAACCTTCAATGTCCCGAGAATGATGAATCAAAATCGCCGCTTCCGGAAGAGAAGGAATTTCGCCTTTTTTGGCTTTGTTTACAATTTGAACCGCGTCGGCTTGGCAACTCTTTTCCGCTTTCTCCAGCAAGGAAAAAATTTTTTTCTCGTTAATCGGAAGTTTTTCTTCACCGAGTTTTTTCATTTTTTCTTTTCTCAATGTTCCTCCACGCACAGACCTTGATTAAAATCGTCAGACGAAAGTTCGGACTTTTTTCCGAAAGAAGCGCAGAGTTCGGATTTTTCGCCCCGGATGACTTTCAGCAAGTCGTTCATCGTTTTTCGAGACATAAAACAGCCCTCGTTTTTTCCTTTGTAAAGCCGGTAGTGTTGGAAAAATTCGGGCGGGGTCAAAGAAGGCATGAAAGCCGTGGCCCCCGCTTTAATGGCTTGACGACGAATGTTTTCAATTCCTACGGTTTCCCGGCCGACCGCTTCAAGCGCGGTTGTGCAGGGAATTCTGACGCCGGGCATTGTCAGGCGGGTTAAAGCGATTACTTTCAAAACAAGTTCCGCGTCACCGTGTTTTACTTCAGGCCGCAGACGCCCAAGAACCGCGTCCGGCGCCTGAACATACGGCCCGAGAGTCGCCATTTTCACGCCTAAATCTTTCATTAAAAGAATATCATCGGCGATCGATTCAAGCGTTTGGTCGGGAATTTTTTCCGGCCAGGGGCTCGGAATGCCGAGCATCGGCCCCGAGGCAAGGATAAAACCGATTTCTTTCATCAGTCGGAGATGTTTGAGCCGGTTTTCCAATTTTCCGCCGGGATGAAGCGCGGCGTAAAGTAAAGTGTCGGATGTCTCAAACCGGAAAAGCATTCCTCTGGCCCCGGCGTCCCAAAGTTTTTGATAATCAATTCTTGTCCGCTCTCCGATTGAAAGAAAAATCAAAACCCTGGCTTGCCGGCGGATTTCTTTGATTATTTCCGTAAGCGTTTCGGTTGAATAATAAAAATCAATTCCGGACTGCAAAACAAGCATTTTGAATCCTAGTTCGTTCGCGGCGTAAACCGCCAACGAAACAATGTCTTCCGGCCGCATCCGATAACGAACAAGATTTGAATTACCCCCGCGCAAACCGCAATAAAGACAGCCGTCGTTCCTGTATTTTTCTCCCGATTCCCGGCCACCAAAACAATAATTGGAAAATTCAATTATTCCGTGAACGCAAACCGTGTTTTTCAAAACGCGCCTCTTCACGGAGCAGGCCATTGAGTAAAGTTCCTGAAGTTTTTCCGGATTATTTTCTTTCAGCCAACGCACAATTTCCGCTCTTTCCATGATTCTCCCTTATATTGTCAAAGAACCTTGATTTATAGTAAAATTTAACTGAGAATAAATTCTATGTCAAACGACTCAAAAATCAAAATCGGCTGGTTTTCTTTTTCCTGCTGCGAAGACAGCACGGTCATTATGACCGAAGTGATGAACGACCACTGGCGGGAATGGAAAAAAATTTTTGATTTCCGGCACGCCAGGGTCCTGAAAACCAAGAACATTTTGGACGAACTGGACATTGCTTTCGTGGAAGGGGCGGCCGCTTCGGAAGAGCAGGAGAAAAAGATTCGGGAAATCAGGGAAAAATCCAAAATCTTCGTCGCGGTCGGCGCCTGCGCGGTTCAGGGGCTTCCGGCAGGCCAGCGAAACACTTTTACCGAAGGCCAAAAAAAGGAAATTGAATTTCTTTTGGCCCGCTTCGGCGCTTTGCCGAAAGTTCTCAAACTTTCCGAGGTCGTCAAAGTTGACGCCGAAATCCCCGGCTGTCCCATAGACCCGAACAAATTTTTGGAAGTTGTGAATAAACTGGTCGGCGAATTTCAAAAATAATATGCACAGTTTTGATCTTACAATTGACCGGATGACCAAAGTGGAGGGCTCGGCTTCTCTTGAAATCCGGGTGAAAGACAACAAGGTTGAACACGTCCATTTCAAGATTACGGAATTCAAGCGCTTTTTTACCGAGGCGATGAAAGGAAAGCCGCTAATCGCGCTTCCCCAGCTTCTGGCGAGAATCTGCGGCACCTGCTCAAACGCCCACCTTATCTGCAGTATTGAGGCCTGCGAAAACGCGCTCGGCATTACGCCGAGCGAGCAGACGATGCTGCTCCGGCTTCTGACGACTTACGGCCTGATGATCCGCGACCACGCCCTGCATCTTTATCTTTTCGTCCTTCCGGACATTTACGGCAAGGATTCTTTTCTTGAATTTGACGAAAACAAACCCGAAGAGCATCAGCTTTTGCACGACGGTTTTGAAGTAAAAGCGGCCGGAAATTTCCTGGCGACGCTTGTTGCCGGACGCTCTGTTCACGCCCCTTATCCGACAATCGGCGGCTTTTTCCATTTTCCTGACAAAAGCGGTGTTGAAGACGCGGTTAAAAAACTGGAGGCAATCAGGCCGGCCGTTCTCCGGCTGATTGAAATTTATAAAAATGCTCCTTTCCGTTTTGACCGAAAGACGAATTTCGCGGCGCTTGTGCCGGATAAATACTGGTTTTTGGACGGCTGTATCAATACCGGCAAAGGCGAATGTTTGCCTGAAAAACATTTCGGCGAATATCTTGAAAGAACGGTTTTGCCTTATTCCCAGGCCTCGGCTTATAAGCATGAGGGGGAGTCGTACATGGTCGGAGCCATGGCCCGGCTGAACCTGGCGAAAGACCGGCTCCATCCCCGCTCCAAAAATTCGCTCGGTGAAACGCTGGACATTTTTCCCTCAACAAACATTTTCCACAACAATCTCGCTCAGGCGATTGAAATCCTGCACTGCGTTGACCACTCTATTGAAATTTTAACCAAACACAATTTTGAACCGGAGCCGATAATTAAAGCGGCTAATCGCGAGGCGATTGGCATCGGAGTGATTGAAGCGCCCCGCGGCACGCTTTACCACAAAGTAAGCGTCGGAGCGGACGGGCTGATCAAAGAAGGAGAGGTTGTCGTACCGACCGGCCAAAATCAAATCAACATTGAAGAGGACATCTGGCGGATGGTTGAGGAATTAATTGCCGAAACCCCGAAAGACAAAATCGCTTTTGAGATCGAAAAGCTCATCCGGGCCTACGACCCTTGCATGTCTTGCGCCTCCCACTTTCTCAAAGTCAGATGGAGTTAATAAAAATTGTACCAATGCTAATTACTTGCTATAATCAAAACGTATTAGTTAAAAATCTTGCAAAATGAAACACGACAACATCCTCCTAAAATCCGCTCTTGTCCTTGCGATTGTTGATTTAGTTTTGATTGCGGCCATCCTCTTGCAAGTGAATGGTCTTGTGAAGGATGTTTTGGAGATGCAGAACAAACAAATTGAGATTGGGGTGATGAAGGAAAGGTTGGGGAAAGCGGAGGAGGCAAAGGTTGAAGAGAAAGCAAAAGAAACGGAACAACAGAAAACAGGTATTAAAGATGGTTTGACTATTGACCCTGAAACAGGGTGGCAGGTGTATAGAAATGATACTTTTGGATATGAGATTAGCATCCCCAATAACTGGAAAAGAGTAGATGAGGGCGGATCAGCAATGTTTTTAAGGACCAAGTTTAGGGATTTAATAAGAAATTCTGAAATTTCAGTTTTTACTCCAGCGGACGGATTTGGATTAGAAGGTTTTGAACTTAAATCAGAAGAATACATTAAATTAAGCAATACTAATGCAAAAAAACAATTTTGGTCAGACACTAAAGGTTTTGAGAAAGGGCCAGGAACACGCCCCAATCGCCTAATCTTGGTTATATGGGAAAACAAAAATTTAACAAAAGTTCCAATGCCTCCGCCTTCTCTAGATTCTGGGATGATTTTATTTACCTACTATGATGACTACACAAGGAATGAAAATTTATTTAATCAGATACTAAATACTTTTAAATTCGTAGATTAAAAACCTGCCTAGATAACAACAAACCGCCTCAAATTATTGGGGCGGTTTAAGTTTGGTTTTACTTACTGCGTTGCATAATAATCGTTATTAATTTCATCATCAGTCAACACCCTCGGATAAATTGCGATTTCATCCTGCTTACCTTTATACGGAATGCCAGTGTTGCCAAGACCGATTCTTAGCGGATTCGTAGTCGCGGAAGGATCAATGCCATAATATGTTGTTACAACCAGCATGCCATTAACATAACTCTTGATGAGTTTTGCCGTGTTATCTCGTGTAATAACAACTCTAACCCCTTGATTATTGGCAATACTACCGGAAGTGAGTGCTGTCCAACTAAAATAATTGCTTGTGCTTTGGCCATGATAATAGGACAAACTGCCGTCTATTTCAATCACCAACGAGAATTCGCCGAAGTATGCTTTGTCAATCGGGTTTATTCTACCAGAACCAACATTTTCAGGTTTGAGCCAGAAGATAATGGATATGTCGCCGGCAGTTTGGAGCGATGCGGAATTAGGCGCTTGGAGGTATTCATCTACTGTGCCGTTGAGGGCGATACATCCTTGAACAAGGCAGTTTGGCTGGAAAGATGCGTGATTGTTGTTACCGGATGAATCAAGGAGTGTGTCAAAGTGGTAGATGATAGCTGGCGTGGTGTTGAGGGAAATATACTGACCACCTTCAACCGGCACCCCATTGCTTGGAACGCCCGGATCAATAAACTTAATATTATTTGCTATTGGATCAAGCGATACTCCGCTTGCGTTTTCGGTTTGATAATGAATGTGAGCGCAACCACCTGCGGATGTACCCGTATCACCATTATAACCAATGAGTTCTCCTGCAAATACATATTGGCCCACCTTCACTTTAATCGGAAAGGCTTGATCGTTTAACACGTGCGCTATGCGCCCGTAATAGCCATTTCCATAGTTGATAATAATAATGTTACCCCATGCATTACTATACCAACCGGCGGATGTTATTTTCCCTGAAGCCGGAGCAAAAACAGGTTCACCCTTATCTTCGTTACACGAAGTTCCATCTTTATTGAAGTCCCATGCATAAGCCTCATTACCGTTATGAGTCGGCGAACTATTATTCCCCTGAGAGACATGCCAACTCTCCCCATCCCCAAACGGCAATCTCAGAGAAAGAGGGGCTACGGCGGTATGGAATGTGTAATCAGCAGAGATGGCTTCATTGTTTGCCGCATCTTTTGATTTGACTCGGTAGTGGTAAAGAGTATCGGTATTAAGACCGGTGAGATTGACATTGTGCGAGTAAACAAGATTTGAATCTAATGTTGTCAGAGTTCCATAAGAAGTAGTTGGGCCATATTCTACTTGTGAGGTTGAGGGTTCGTCTGTTGTCCAAGTAATTGTTGCTGAGTTTGGGGCAATGTTTGAGGAGGAGACAGAGGAGATGGTTGGAGGGATGGTGTCGGGAGCGGAAGCGCTATGCTCCACCACTAATTTTGGGTCAGATGATGTGCCTACGTTATCAGTATAATTTCCTTGAAAAATAACCTGTTGCCCGCTCGCCCAAGTCGGTTCAATATTGGGGGCATCATAAATCATATCTCTTGCACCGAATTTTGAAACACTCGTTTTACTAATTGCCGTAAGTCCGCTTGCGTTAAGCGTAAAATCGTTATACGCAGAAGTACTCCAAGTCGCTGTAGTTTTTGCGGTAGAAAAAGCCGTTGTGCCAAGTTGATCAAAATCATCCATAACTAAATCGATATTTGAGGCGGGAGTTGAAGCAACAATGTTGATATTTGGTTTAGTGCCTGACACCCAAGTGTCTGTTCCTCCGTTTCCTTTAATTGATAAAGTGGCGCTGTTTATTGTGTCAGAATCGGGGATCGTTGAAGTATCAAATAAAAAGAAACTTCGCGTTATTATATCGTAAGTATTGCTCGTTGAATGGCAACTAACACGAGCGAAAGTATCAAGAGTTGCCGAAGGTTTTGCACCAGTCCCCGCAATCGCATCGTGAATTATTGTCCAACCTGTAGCTGAAACAGGGTCATTGTTAACCAATCCGTCGACAGAAGTGGATTCAACATCTGGATCAGGATAAAAAGTGGAAGTGGTACTGCCGATTTTATCCTTAACGATATTTTTTCCTTCTTTACCGACAAGATGAATGGTGTGGGCAAGAGATTCTCGGATAGCTTGTATTGGGTCTTCTCTTAATTTCCTAACTTCTTCAAGACCTGTTTTCTCGTTTATCCAGCGTCTTTCAATGAGTCCCAATGGGTCATCAACCAGAATGGGTGGATTAAAAATTTTAAATCTTTCTATCTCAACCGAACCATCTTTGCCGAAGCCAAGTTGTTTGCCGTCTTTCCAAGCTCTTGCCAAAATCTCAATTCCGCCCTCTATTTTTTGAACGCTTTGGATTTCTATTGTAATGCCATAAGTTGGATCGGTATACTGGGCCGGAAAATTGTATTTATCACTGTCATAAGAATGGGTTTTATCAATCAAAATAACTTTCGCGTTCGCCGAACTTGCAAACACCAACATCATCAAAACTCCAATCAATACTCCTGCTATCTTTTTCATTCTTCCACATCCTCCTTGTTAATTGTTAAAAAACTGTGATTGCGTTTTCAATCTGTTTATTGAGATTGAAAATACTCAGGCAGTGTAGCAAGGGGTAAAAAAAAATGTCAAGGGCGTGCATAAAATATTTGAACATTTGCGGAATATGCGGTATATTTCAAGCCGTTCACCCCGTTAGATATCCTTTACTCAATATATACGCATTAAATATCAAAACGGGAAAAATGGCCAGCCATGCAAGAATTATCAAAAATATCTAACGGGGTAAAAAAATTAACGACAAAGAAAAAAATACCGGCCTTGCCGGGAGTATATTTTTTCAAAGATTCCCGCGGAAAGATAATGTATATCGGCAAGGCGGCAAATCTCCGCTCAAGGATCGGCTCTTATTTCAACAAAAGCGCTTCTTTAAACGCGGACAAGTCCGCCATGCTTGAAAAAGCCGCTGAAATTGACTGGCAAATTTGCGATTCCGAAATTGAAGCGCTCGTTTTGGAGGCGCGGCTGATTAAACGGCACCGCCCGAAATATAATGTCTTAATGAAAGACGACAAAAATTACTTTTTCGTCGGCATCACGAAAGAAGAATGGCCGAGGGTTTTTATTACACATCAACCATTCGCCCGCGCTCAAAATTCACTCCCCGCTCACCACAAACTACTCACTAAGTATGTTGGCCCGTTTACGGACGGAGGAGCGTTAAAAATGACGCTCAAACTTTTAAGAAAAAACTTTCCGTACAAAACTTGTAAAAATCCCGTTTCAAAACCTTGCTTTTATCATCACCTCTCGCTTTGTCCCGCTCACTCCTCCGATAAAAACGCCGGGAAGAAATATCTGAGCGATTTAAAAAATTTAATTGCCGTTCTGAAAGGCGAAAAAAAATCGGTTCTGGTCAATTTAAAAAAGCGAATGAAAAACTTCGCCGCGCGAGAAGAATTTGAAAAAGCGGCCGACTTAAGAAACCAGCTGTTAAGTTTGGAAAATATTTTCAGTCATCGCCGGGTTGTTCTCGGCGCCGAAAATTTTGCGGCCGAAAACAAAGAACAAAAAACCGAAAAATTGGAAAAAGAACTGAAACAACTTTTCAATGCCAACATTGAACGAATAGAATGTTACGACATCTCAAACATTAGCGGCCAAAACGCGGTGGGCTCAATGGTTATTTTTTCCGCTAAAAACGGAAACTTTAAACCAAAAAAGGGCGATTACAGAAAATTCAAAATCAAGACCGTCGCGAGAATTGACGATCCTGCGATGATGGCCGAGATTTTGGAACGGCGGCTGAAACATCCGGAATGGCCGTTGCCCCAACTGATTATTTTGGACGGCGGAAAAGGACAATTGAGCGCGGGGCTGAAAATTCTTAAAAAACTTAAACTTTCCATACCTGTCTGCGCTCTCGCAAAAAAGGAGGAGGAATTATATTTGCCGGGACGGAAAAATCCCCTGCCTCTCAAATCCCTTTCATCCGAACTCGCCTTCCTTTTTCAAAGAATTCGCGACGAAGCCCACCGCTTCGCCGTTTCTTACCATCGCGCGCTCAGAAGCCGGGGGCTTGCCCCGTTAAAAATCCGCACAAAGCTGCGGCAGACGCCAAAGGCGTCTTATTTCTAACGGGGCTTGCCAAGTCGGGATAAGTCGTGCTATGCTTAAAATTAATGCTTGTCCGACTTGCCGCTCATATCATATCAAACGCCTTAGGAATCATAGCCGCCGGCTATTTTGTTCCGGGTTTTATTTTCAGCGGCGATTATTGGGATATTCTCAAAGTCGCTCTGATTTTGGCGGCCGTTAATTTCGCCCTGAAGCCGCTTTTGAAGCTGGTTTCGGGTTTCTTCATTTTTATCACCCTCGGCTTCTTCAATATAGTCATCAACATGTTCCTTTTGTGGCTCGTTGATTACTATTCGGCCGAGCTTACCATCCAAGGACTGACTCCGCTTTTTTGGAGCACTCTTATTTTAAGCGCCGTGAATATGATCATTTATTCTTCCGCTAAAAGAAAATAAATAACATGCAAACCTTATTATCCGTCATACAAATCGTCGTTTCCGTTCTTCTGATTGCCACGATTTTAATCCAACAGCGGGGAGAAGGACTCTCCTCCGTCTTCGGCGGCGGCGAAAGCATTTATCAGACCCGCCGGGGCATTGAAAAATGGCTTCATTACGCGACTATCGTTCTCGCGGTGTTATTTCTTGTTTCGGCTTTCGCCAATCTCGTTATTTAATAATTTATAAAGGCCTTGTTTCACTTTCTTGAAAATACAATTTCTTTTTTCCGTTCAAAAATAACGGGAGAATGGCCGAGTTTAAAGCAATGGCGGCGCCTGCCTCATGTTCTAAACAAGAGCGAGCGGTTTTTCATCGTCATTTTCATTTTTCTCTTCGTCGCTTCCTCAATCGCCCTTATCTATGGTTATTATCAAAGCAGAACGGTAGTTGTGCCGGCGGAAGGCGGGCAATACGCCGAAGGAATAGTCGGCCAACCGCGCTTCATCAATCCTATCCTGAGCCAGGCCAGCGACGCGGACCGCGATCTTGCCGAACTTATCTTTTCCGGACTTTTAAAATACGATTCCTCGGGAGAACTTAAACCGTTTTTAGCCGAAAGTTATAAAATAGAAGGCAATAAAGTTTATATTTTTTCGCTCAAACCGGGCGTAAAATGGCACGACAACGAAAATTTCTCGGCCGACGACGTAATTTTTACGATCGGGCTGATTCAAAACCCGGATTACAAAAGCCCTTTGCGGCCGAATTGGCAGGGAGTTCAAGTTGAAAAAATTGACGATCTGACGGTGAAATTCACCCTGCCCGCGCCTTATGCTCCGTTTTTGGAAAATCTGACCGTCGGCATTCTGCCCAAGCATCTTTGGCAAAATATTTCCGCGTCGGCTTTTTCTCTGGCCGATTACAATTTGCAGCCAATCGGCACCGGCCCTTTCCGGTTTAAAAACATCCAGAAAGACAAAATGGGTTCGGTAAATTCTTTGACTCTTGAAGCATGGCCTCAATATCACGGCCAAAAGCCGTATCTCGCGCAAATAATTTTTAAATTTTTTGACGGCGAAGACGAACTTTTGAACGCTTTTGAAAAAAGAGAGATTGAAGGGGTGAGCTTCGTGTCGGCAATAAACCTTGAACGAATAAACAAGTCGGGAGAGATCAACGTCTACTCTCTGAATCTTCCCAGATACTACGCCGTATTTTTCAATCAAACCAATTCAAAGCCGTTGGCCGACAGAAACGTCCGGCTGGCGCTCCAGTACGCGACGAACAAACAAGAGATTATTGAAAAAGTCCTTTTGGCCAAAGGAACGCCGGTTGATTCGCCGCTTCCCAAAGAACTTTTAAATCTCGCGCAGGACACCGCCAAAAAATACGATTTTTCAATTGAGAAAGCTAAAGAGATTCTGACCGCCGGCGGCTGGCGGGATTCAAACAACGACGGCGTTTTGGAAAAGGCGTTTGAGAATGAAAATACTCCGACGCCGCTTGAGATTAACATCGTCACGACGCAATGGCCGGAACTGGTACAGGCGGCTCAAATCATACAAGAACAGTGGCAAAAAATCGGCGCCAAAATCAATCTTGAAATTCTCGACATCGGCGAAATTCAGCAAAATAAAATAATTCCGAGAAATTATCAGGCGATCCTGTTCGGCGAAGTCTTGGGACTGATACCCGATCCGTTTTCTTTCTGGCACTCCTCTCAGAAAAAATATCCGGGGCTGAATTTGGCGCTTTACGACAACCGCGACGCCGACAAACTTTTGGAAGACGCGCGCCAGATTTTGGACGCGGAGGAACGAGTAAAAAAATACGCGGAATTTCAAAAACTGGTGGTGAACGACGTTCCGGCCGTCTTCCTGTACAGCCCGTCCTATTTATACGCGGTCGGCAAAAAAATCAAAGGCGTTGATATTAAAAACATAGCCACGCCGTCTCAAAGATTCAACGGCGTTGAAAACTGGCACATCCAAACCAAAAGGGGTTGGAAATAAAAATGAGATTAGATACCACGAAATTAGACAAATCGAATATGCGCGGGGTGATCGTCAATTTCCCGAGTCAATTTAAATTCGGCATTGAAGCGGCCGGAACCATAAAACTCAAAACCGGATTTGAAAAGATATTCGTCTGCGGCATGGGCGGTTCGGCTCTGGCCGGCCTTTTGGCCGGAACATGGCTCCGGCTTGAGAAAAAACATTGTCCGATTCACGTCCTGCGTCAATATGATTTGCCGAAAATCGGCGGCGAAAAACCATTGATCGTCTGCGTTTCCTATTCCGGCAACACGGAAGAAACTATTTCAAATTATAAGCAGGCCTTAAAAAACAAATATCAAACCGTTTCAGTAAGCGTCGGCGGCAAATTAAAGGCGCTGTGCGAAAAAAACAAAACTCCGTTCATTGCCCTGCCTTCAGACGACATTCCGCCCCGTCTGGCGGTCGGCTATATATTCGGAGCGCTCGCGGCGATCCTTGAAAAAAGCGGTTTCGCGGAAAATTTAAGTAAAAAGATTCTGACCGGCGCGGAAAAAATCAGGCCGATTGAATCGGAAAAATACGGACGGACTCTGGCGGAAAAAATCAACAAAAAAATTCCTATAATTTATTCTTCTTCGGATTATCATTCATTGGCTTATAACTGGAAAATACAATTCAACGAAAACGCCAAAATTCCGGCTTTTTGCAATTTTTTTCCGGAATTGAATCATAATGAAATGCTCGGCTTTAACTTTAAAAAATATGCCGACAAATTTCACATTTTAGTTTTGAAATCCGACAAGGAACACCCAAGAAACGCCAAGCGCGTGAATCTTACGGCCGAAATTCTGAAAAAAAACGGAGCCGCGCTTGATGTCGTGGCTCTCGAAGGCAAATCAAACTTTGAAAAAATTTTTAACGCCCTGATTCTCGGACACTGGACTTCTTATTATTTGGCTTTGCAAAAAGGCTTTGATCCGGCGCCGGTTGAAATGATTGAAGAATTTAAAAAGAAAATGGCCTGATTTGATATAGATATATCACTCAGTTTATTATATAATAAAGTTTTACCCCGTTAGAAGTTTATTAAAATTCTTGCGTTACGGTTTTTATCAGAGAACGTATTTTATTATAACGTTTAAAGGAAAAAATCACGGCTACTTCTAACGGGGTTTACCTCAATAGACGCTTTATAATTGCCCAGGTGGTGGAATTGGCAGACACGCAGCGTTCAGGGCGCTGTGGGAGCAATCTCGTGGGAGTTCAAATCTCCCCCTGGGCACATAATTAAACAAATAACTGATAACTGACGGCTGACGACGCTGCGAATTATCGCGAGTCGTGAGTGGTAAGTTATAAGTTAGTTTTTATGACTCCATACAAACAACCTCAGAGACATTACCGCCGTTTTGAACGACGACCTGCCTCGCCGACGAGTCAAGGCGGGCCTGCCTCGCCAGCAAGCGGGAGTGCCCATTCGGCAAGCGGGCTAACGCACGCAGGCGGGCTTACCCGCCAACGGCCTCAACCGCAGGCGATAATACGCAGGGATTTTCGTCCGTCCAGCTTGCCTCGCCAGCAGGCGGGCTTACTACCCGCGCAGACAGGCCAAAAAATCGTCCGTCGCGACTTGGATAAAACCCTCAGGATCATTCCTTTGGGGGGAGTTGAAGAAGTCGGACGTAACATGACCGTTGTCGAATACCAGGACGACATCATAATCATCGACATGGGCTTGCAATTTCCGGAAGAGGACATGCCAGGCATTGATTACATCATTCCAAACGTCAAATATCTTCAGGGAAAAGAAAAAAACATCCGTGGAGTGATAATCACCCACGCCCATTACGACCACATAGGCGCCATCCCTCATTTGATTCCCAAGCTCGGCAATCCCCCGATTTACAGCGCGGACCTGACTTTGGCGATCATTCGCAAACGACTTGAAGAGTATAAAACCTATCCGATCAAACTGGAAGCTCATATTATAAACAAAGATTCCAAATTGAAATTGGGCGCTTTTAACGTTGAATTTTTCGGCGTCAGCCATAACGTCCCGGCCTCGTTCGGCGTCATCGTCCGCACGCCGGCGGGAATCGTCCTCCATACCGGAGATTTCAAAATTGACGAACGCTCCCCGATCGCCGGAGTGACGGAATTGGACAAACTGAGCCGGATAAGCAGAGAAAAACCGCTCTTGCTGATGGCCGACAGCACCAACGCGCGCGAAATAGGAAAACAAGCCAGCGAATTGGACATTATGACCGACATTGAAGAAATCGTCAAAAGCGCCAAAGGCCGCCTGATTTTCGGCACTTTTTCTTCCCTGCTCGGCCGATTGAACGAAATCATTCAGGTCGGAGCGCGGCACGGAAAAAAGATAATCATTGAAGGACGGAGCATGAAGATAAACGTTGAAATCGCGAAACAACTGGGCTACATCACAATACCGAAAAATACCGTGATTCCGGTTGAAGAAATGAAGCGCTATCCCGACGACAAAATCATGGTTTTGGCGACCGGCGCTCAGGGCGAAGACAGGGCGGTTTTGATGAGAATCGCCAACCGCGAGCATCGCTTTATTGAGCCGGAACCCGGCGACACATTCGTGTTTTCTTCCTCCGTCATTCCCGGAAATGAACGCACAGTCCAACGGCTGACGGACAAACTTTATCGGGAAGGAATAGAAGTTATTAACTATCGAATGATGGATATTCATGCCGGCGGCCACGCGAAACAGGAAGATTTGAAAAAAATGATTGAGACGGTTCAGCCGAAATTCTTCATGCCGATTGAGGGAAATCATTCATTTTTGCGGATTCACGCCAAAGTCGCGAAAAGAGCCGGCTATGACGATAAAAACATTTTGGTCGCGGATAACGGGCAAGTCGTCGCTTGCAAAGACGGCGTCTGCGCGCTGACCAAGGAGCGGGTGCCGACCGACTATGTTTTCGTTGACGGACTCGGAGTCGGCGATGTCGGACAGGTCGTCATTCGCGACCGCCAGATGCTGGCGGAAGATGGCATTTTCGTCGTGATTGCCGTCGTTGATTCAAAAACCGGCAAGGTCAAAGGGAGTCCGGATATTATTTCACGCGGCTTTATCTATCTTCGCGAATCAAAAGATCTTCTCCAGCAGGTCAGGAAAAGAATAAGGGATATTGTTGACAGATCGGCCCCGCCGGGACAGGAAACCGTAAACTGGGCTTACGTCCGGGACAACATCAGGGAACAAATCGGGCAATTTTTGTATTCCAAAACCCAGCGCAGACCAATGGTTCTGCCGGTGGTTATAGAAGTATAAGAAATGCCACGGCATTTCTTGAATTTCCGTCGCTCGGCCATCACGAAAATAAATTTTCGCGTGGCCTCGTTAGGAAATATAACACTATGCGCGTTCTTTCAGGCGTACAACCAAGCGGCGCCCTTCACATAGGAAATTATCTGGCCGCGATCAAACAATGGATTCCGCTCCAGGAAAAACACGAGTGCTTATTTTTTATCGTTGACTTGCATGCCGTCACCGTCCCCTACAAACCCCAAGACCTCAGGCAGAACGTCTGGAACGCGGCGCTTGACTATCTCGCTTTGGGGCTTGATCCGGCCAAAAGCACGATTTTCATCCAATCCCACGTCCATCAGCACGCGGAACTCGCCTGGCTTTTGGAAACAATAACGCCTCTCGGCGAACTTGAACGGATGACGCAATTCAAAGAAAAATCCAAGCACCGGCAAAAAGCGAACGTCGGACTCGGACTTTTCGCCTACCCGGCGCTTATGGCGGCCGATATTCTTTTATATAAAACCGAACTCGTGCCGGTCGGCGAAGATCAGCTTCAGCACGTGGAACTGGCGAGAACACTGGCCAGAAAATTCAATCATCTTTTCGGCAGGACGTTTCCCGAACCGAAATCGCAAGTCGCGAAAATCGGCGCCAGAATAATGTCGCTGGCCGATCCGACAAAAAAAATGAGCAAGTCGCTTGGACCCGCCCATTTTCTCGCTATTTTTGAACCGGAAGAAGACATCCGTCAAAAAATCAAAAGCGCGGTTACGGACTCGGGAAAAGAAATAGTTTACGACGTCAAGAAAAAACCGGCAATTTCCAATCTTTTGACGATTTATTCTCTTTGCGCCGACAAACCGATAAGCGAAATAGAAAAACAATATCAAGGCAAGGGCTACGCTGGGTTTAAATCGGATTTGGCCGAAGTCATCATTGAAACATTCCGTCCTTTCCGCAGAAAACGGGAGGAACTGCTCCAAAACATCACCGAAGTCAGAAACATTCTTAGCCGGGGCGCGGAAACGGCGCGAAGCATTGCCGAAAAAACAATGAAAGAGGTTAAGGAAAAAATGGGGCTGCTGTGATCAAAGCAAATAGAAAAGCCCGGTCGTTTTGACCGGACTTTTTTTATTTTGGAAGTTAAACTTCCAAAAATGCTTTTGGGCAATCACCACTTCATCTGGAAATGCCCGAGAAATTCCTTATCGCTCTCTGACAAATGTGAGGCGTCAAAGTCGGAAAAATTTTCTTTGCCATCAGATGGGCTTTCTTCCTTTGCATCGTCTTCCCTATAATTTTTTTCTGCCATGGGCCGGTAACGGGGAAATGTGGCTTTATACGGGAGCAGTCCGACTTTCTGGGGATTTTTTTCCGCATCCGACTTTGTCAATCCTTTTTTTGCCTCATCTTCCTCCATCTTACGAGAAGCTATCAATCTAAAAAGCACAAAACCAAGATTAATCAATATCACGACCAAGACCATGTGCTTAAAAATTTGCATCTTTTGTTTTCCTCCTTTTTTTAATTTTATTCCTTACTTCCGGGAAAACCGCACCACAAAAAGAATCGTGCCCGCCAAGAGCGCGTGTGCAACCAGCAATATCGCGATCTCCGACGACATTCCGGCGGCGAAGCTGATAAACCCTCCGATAGACAATCCGTACAGATAATGTGCCATTCTTTCACCCCTCTCAATCATATTTAATTGTTAAACTTCTTTCACAAAGTATAACAAAATTTAAAGCTTCTGTCAAGTAGCATGCACTGTTGACTTTAACGGCAGATATGATATTGTACACATAAACAGAGTATGAACTTTTACAAGAAAGCGAGGTGGATGAGTGGCACACATAATTTTAGTCAGGCACGGCGAGACCGAAGCCAATCGGCTGGGTATTTATCAAGGAAAGATTACCGACCATTTTTTAAACTTGACCGGCAATCGTCAGGCGGAGGCGGTTGCCAAAACGCTGAAAGATTTTCAAATTGAAAAAATCTATTCAAGCACGAGCATGAGAGCCATAGAAACCGCGGAAAACATCAATGATTATCACGAAAAAAGCATTTTCGCGACCGGCAAACTGTTGGAAATAGACCACGGCCTTTTTGACGGCAAAACATTGGAACAGGTCAAAGCCAAATATCCAAAAATTTTGGAGACATGGTGGAATCACCCGGAAAAAGTCAAATTTCCTAAGGGCGAAACGCTTAAAGGCGCACATCGGCGGGTCACACAATTCATTAACGACGTCATTAACGATATGACGCGGAAAATTCGTTCGGGAAACGATTCCGGCAACGTTCTTGTCGTTTCTCACGGCGGAGCAATTACCTTAATGCTGATGAGTATTTTGGAAATCCCGCTTCGCAATTTCAGAAAATTTCCGCGCATCTCAAATACCGGCGTAACTTTAATCAAGGTAACGGAAAAAGGCCCTTCAATTATCGCCGTCAATAATACCTGTCATTGGAACTGCCGCACTAACAATCTCCGCCAACTCATTAAACCTAAAAAATCCGAACAATAAAAAAATCAACAATAAAATCCTCTTTTTAAGAGGATTTTTTAATTATTATCGTCAGCATTTTCTTTTTTTCTTCAAGCATTTTCTTTGTTTTCGCTTCAAGGTTCAACCGCAACAGCGGCTCGGTATTGGAAGACCGGACGTTAAACCACCAGTCCTTGTATTCCACGGACAAGCCGTCAACTTTGGAAACGCGACCGTCAGAAAATTTCTTTTCCAAGTTTTTTATTATCCCGAACTTATCTTTAACTTCAAAATTAATCTCGCCGGAAGCGAAATACCGCTCAAACGGCTTTATCAGCTCCGAGAGCGGCTTTTTTTCTTGAGCCACGATTTTTAATACTTTCATCATCGTGAAAATTCCGGAATCGGCGTTGAAAAAATCTCTGAAATAATAATGCCCCGAAAGTTCTCCGCCAAAAACAACGCCTTCTTTCCATAAGTGCTCCTTGAAAAAACTATGCCCTATCCGGCTGACGAACGGTCGTCCCCCTTTTTCCGCGATTGCCTCCCTCACGACACGGCTTGAATTGACGCCGAAAGCGATTTTTGCTTTGGGGTATTTTTTAAGATATTCGCCGGCCAGCAAAGCGGTTATAAAATCGGCCCTCGCCGGCCGGCCTTCGGCAGTCAAAAAAACAACCCTATCGCCGTCTCCGTCAAAAGCAACGCCCATGTCAACTTTCTTTTTTCGCATTAAATTCTTCAAGTCATTCAGCGTATCTTCCTTCAAAGGATTGGCTTCGTGGTTCGGAAAACCGCAATCAACCTTAAAATATAGCGGGAAAATTTTAATTCTTTTCATCCGTTTGAAAAGATGGGGCAGAATCAATCCGGCCATGCCGTTGCCGCTGTCTATGGCTATTTTCAAATCCGGCATTTCAATATTTTTAATTTGCCGAAGCATAAAATTAACATATTTTTTAAAAAGCGATTTCTTTTTTAAAGTTCCTTTTTTGGCGGCCGCCTTGAATTTTGCTCTTAAAGCGAGTAATTTTATCTCTTCAAGCCCGGTTTCCTCTCCAACCGGCCTTGCTTGTTTCAATGTGAATTTTAAGCCGTTATATTTGGCCGGGTTATGGGAAGCGGTAACCATCGCTCCGCCGTCCGCTTTTGCTTTATTTACGGCAAAATAAAACATCGGCGTCGTCGCAAGCCCGATGTCAATAATTTTTCCGCCTTGTTCCAAAATGCCGCGGACAAGCGCCTTTTTTAATCCGGGTGAGGAAATCCTCGCGTCGGAACCGACAACAATTACCGGTTGCTTCCTTGCTTTTTTTGTCAGCCACACAGCGAAGGCCCTGCCGACAAGATAAACCGTCTCTTCGTTAATCTCTGCGGGATAACCCCCCCTGACGTCGTACGCTTTAAAAATTGACGGGTGGAGAATCATAAGAGTATAGTTATTAGTATAATAACATAAAAGCTGAAATTATGCCTCAATGGATGGAAGAAACCAAACAACGCATTCAATTGCTTGAAAAAGAGGGGTTTTTTAATTCTTGGCCAAAGCGAGAAATGGAATTAATAACTTTTTTTGTTTATCCCGAATTTGTCGTGCCGGAAAATTGGATTGAAAAACGCGTAACTATCTATAAAGCTAATGCCGAAAAATTGAGAGTTAAGCCACCTAAAATTAAATTTTTCGTGTATCCTTCAATGGAAGATGGCCGAAAGATAGGCATAACTCCCGCGATTACTTTTATAAAGCAAAAAGAAATTCATGGACACATAAAACAATCGGCCGGCCATGAACTTGCTCATATATTGTTGGGCGAAATTAGTCCGTCAGAAAATTTGCCGGCAAACGGTCTTTGGGCCGAAGGAATATGCGTGTACCTTGACGGCACCGGCACTGATAGAAAAAAACACGCGCTGTCTCTGAATTTGAGTGACGAAATTATCAATACGCCGTGGACGCAATGGAGATTAAATTTATCCGGCAACCTTTACCCTTTGGCCGGAAGCATTGTTCAATATTGCGTTGAAAAATATGGCTGGGATGCCGTTTTAAACTACACTAATGAATTACGCGATTCTGGCGCGAATGACGAAAAACTCTCTCTTAAAATATTTCGTGTGAACTATTCAGAGCTGCAAACTAATTGGAAAGAATGGTTAAAAAAAGCGGACTAAAATTTTTTAGTCCGCCAACTGTTATGGCACGATTAGCAATCTTGTCCGCAACTGGCATCGTGCGTGCAGCCGCCTTGGTCAGCATTGCAGCCGTCTCCGGGGCACCCTGAATATCCTTGAATCCCTAAAACCAATTCGTCCGGCAATACTGCTTGTGCGACCTTGATTTCTAAAGAACCGTTTTGTTTTTCCACCGTTCTCCTCCTTTGTGTTAGATGTTTGACGCCTGTGCTATCCTTTTCACTATAATTGGAACCAATGCTTTTGTAAAGCGGCAATAAGGCAAGTCACGCTCAAAAAAATCTCCCGAGGCACGCACTGCTTTTACTGCACAGCCGCCGGCACAAGTATATCTGGCGTAACAAGTTTTGCATTCCGGCAACGCGTCAGCATGACGGTTCTGCATCGTAGCTAATTGATTTTCATTGAGTTCAAAACGCCGCTCATAAGGCAGGTAACGACCGAGAAAAAAAATTTTAGAATCTTTATCCTGAGCATCAACTACCTCAAGACAGCCGGAGAGAAATCCATCGTGGGTTACCATCATTGATCGACCACTTGCAGCGCCGCAAAAGTATCCAACACCTTTAGTAAAATGACTGAGGTGCCCATTCGTAATGCGCATTCCGTATTCTTTCGCAATCTCAATGGCTTTAAGGAATGAAACGAGCAGTTCGCCGCCTTCGGGTGAATAAATATCGTAGAGATTTTGACGTTTACCAAACGCTACCACCTCATATTCCCTGCCGTGCGGAAAAAGAGGTTCAATATGTAAACTGCGAACACCGAGGTTGCCAAAATATCGGATAATACGTACGATGTCGTCAGCGGGAGAAAATGTCAATCGGACAGTGAATGGATAATTTTGTGCGACTAAACGACGGATGGTTTGTTCAACAACTACGCTTGAACCTCCGCCGATTGCGAGCGGTCGATTGCGATCTTGAATGTCCGGCGGGCCGTCCATGGAAATTGAAATACCAAACTTTTCATCTGCCAGCCAATCCATAAATTCGGCATTAGCGGTTCCATTGGTAACAACTTGAAAACGAAGTTTTTTCTTACCACAAATCTCTTTTGCTCTGGCAACAACGGTTTTTATAAGATTACTTTCAAGTGTTGGTTCGCCTCCGCCATGAAAACTTACTCGTATTGAGTCGTTTCTCAATTGACGGATAAACCATTCTAAAGATCCAACCGCAAGTTCTTCCAGCATGCTATTACCTGTCGGCTTAGCGCTTGCATAACAGTATGAACAACCAAGATTGCACCGTCTCGTCAAAAGCAAAGTTAATGAATGAAAACCGTCCCAAGTTTGAACAGTATCTCGCTTTGTAGTGTCCGGAACTTTTCCGAAGAAACCGGTATTCTCCAAAGCTTCGTAAACTGCAAAGCCAATATCAGGATACGCCGGGACCCGAGCAATCTTTCCGCTAAAGGGCGAATATATAATATACGATTCGCTATCTTTAACTACAAGAGTATCGGCAACAAGAGAAACTGGTTGCATCTTATAATCTCCCAGTCATAGATACTTAACCTCTTATTTGTCAAAGTTCAATATTTGTAATATACTAATAACGCTCGTATTTGTCAAATTTTAGTTTTTCGAATTAAAATTGTAAAATTCAATTATGTCTTTCTCCATAGGCATCGTCGGCCTTCCAAACGTAGGCAAATCAACGCTGTTCAAGGCGCTGACGAAAAAACAAGTTGACATCGCCAATTACCCTTTTTGCACCATTGATCCCAATGTCGGCGTTGTCGCGGTCCCGGACGAGCGGCTTGAAAAATTAGCCGCTTTTTCCCGTTCCAAAAAAATTGTCCCGACGGCCATTGAATTCGTTGACATCGCCGGACTGGTCGCCGGAGCCCACAAAG
>Ga0209417_1001909_pt1 | contig 35595 bp, 22 predicted proteins | sample RifGroF2_FD_184002 | JGI IMG/M metagenome (GOLD analysis project Ga0209417, IMG submission 184002) | Groundwater microbial communities from Rifle, Colorado, USA - Groundwater F2 (SPAdes) (version 2) | ecosystem: Environmental > Aquatic > Deep subsurface > Groundwater | place: Rifle, Colorado... | reverse complement strand
AGTTACGGTCGCTCGCGCTAGGTGACGGACTGGTTTCATAACCGCCGTTGCCGTAATTGTCCGGCAATCCGACATAACCGATTTCTCCCATGCCTAGAGCAGCCACAAGAGTAAGTGGAAAATGGGATGCTTTTTTAACTGCCAGTCCGATTTCGACAAAAGGTTCACACGGAACTGAAACTATGCCGATTCTGTCGCCAAATTTGATTGCCAGCATTTTTTCCACCCGCTTTTCCGAAATCTTTTTGTCGCGGCAATCCATAAGGCGTTTGGCAAAGAATTTTTTTACGAAAGGATGCCCCTTGGCGATGTCTTCACTGGTAAAATCCCGTCCATCCTCCATTTGCGCGTCTTTATATTTTTCCGCAATGCGTTTGGCGTCCTCGTACTCGGCATCGCTAACGGTCATATACGGTGCCTCCAATTCAACTGCATCGGCTTTCATCTGTTCGAAGTTCAGAGGCTCCAATTGATACAGTGCAGAAAGGACTGCCGCCGCATAACCATTCCCAATCCGTATCGCCTCCTCGTAACTGGTCTGGTCAGCTGCAGTTTTTACATTGAAATGATTGATATTGCCTTGGGCGCCGATCAGTGTCATTACCGGAATATCACAACTGAGCTCCCGCTGGATTTTCGCTTCCATGCGCCCCGGCCAATCGGCGGAAACCATGTCGCCGCCAACTGTGTCGGTGTGATTGACGATATTCGCAATAAGCAACCGCAGGCTTCCATGCTGACGAATTGCAAGCAGCGGTATTTCCGGGTCAGTCGTTCCTTCGGGACGGACAATATCAGGATTGAGTTTCCCGGGATTGGTGAGGATGCGTCCGTTCGTCATAATAAAACGGCGGTTGAACGCCAGCGTTGAATATTCAGTACGGGTCGCCAGCAATTCGGCTGGAGCTAGGCTTGCTGTCGCCCGCTTTACCGCGGAAACCGTTTTGTTTACCAGATCGTCAAGGTATCCGGCATTTGTGAAGTCGGAGAAACATGTACAGGTATATGGGCCGGTATGAGTGTGTGTCGCCGCAAAAAGCACCTTGCCCCCGAACGTAATTCCCGCATCGGAAAGGGCTTTAATCATTCGGGTCGCCAACGCATTGTCCACCATGCACAAATCATAAGAAACGATGGCCGAATATTCATCCCCGCAATGAAACACAACAGCCTTGACCGCAAGCCGGTCCAATGCCCCCCGGTTAGGACGCGGATTGAAATAACCGCAAAGCGGCATACCACACTCCGGAGTGATATCCTCCTGTGCAAAACCATACTCAAACATGACAATCTCCTTTCGTTTTTCATTCTGATTTGTCAAACAATATGTGAAAAGTCATTTCATGACTTTATTCTATGCCATATTCATATTCACCTTTGGGAAAGATCGCCGGGACAACTACAAGTAGCATCGCTACAAAAACTATCGCTACGGAATAAATCAGAAAAATCGTCTGATAATGACAGAATGTAATATTGCCGATATGCCATTCTGGTGCGAGTATGCCGCTCCCTAGGACCAGCGACGTGACCAGTCGTGAAAGTCCGGATCCTCCATAAAAGAATGTGCCGCAGAACGCCATCGCCATCACCTTGTTTCCCGGTCTTGCCAGGGCCATCATTTCAGTAGTCGATGCAATATTGGCATTCGCAAACGTGAAACTGTAAACCAGCAGCAACACTGCAATGGCGACATACGTACAGTCGGAACTCATTGTATTTTTACCGATGAGAAAAATCAGGATATTGGTCAATGCGTAAGTGACATGAATGCCGAGGAAAGTATTTTTCAAACCGAAGCTTTTTATGATTTTCCCGGCGCAAAAAGAACCAAGCAGCATTCCTCCGAGTGCGGCCGAAGATATTATGACAATAATATTGTCCGGTGCATTCAAATATTTTTTCAAATAAAGCGTTGCCATCGGAATGGTTCCGTAGGCGGCAAGATTAAGAACGAAAAGATATGCCGAATAACCAACCATCGCCTTGTTGGAAACAGCAAGCGAAAGACCTTCCCTGAGCTGAGAGGCTTCCTGCCTTTCGGTTTTGAACACCGGAATCCGTGCGATGAAAAGGATGCTTCCAATGGAAATAATTGCCGCGATAAGCAACAGCAACTGTAAATGCCACAATGAAGGATTTCCTCCTATGCACAAGCCGGCAAGCAGAATGAACACCGTAGTAATGGATTGCCAGCAAAAACGCATTTTGCTCAGATAAGTGCTACGTCTTTCTCCAAGAAGAAAAGTATCCAACAGAGGGAACCATCCCGCTACATAACCAGTATGGGAAACTGCAAAAAGTATCAGCATTGCAATCATCAAGCCGACTGCCGCATCGCCGAAGAACGGAGCGGCCACGATCATAAGGTAAGCGAAAAACGCCATCGGGATAATAAAGATACCGTTGAATAAAGGCATTACCGCCGTAGTGATCAATGAAAACATATCACTTGCGCCAAGCATACCGGCATAAAGAATGATGATTGCGCTGTCTGTGAATGTCACCTCTCCGATTGTTCCACAACACGCCGAAAGAATCGAATCACGCTCTGCCACCTTCGCCCGTCCAGGAGTCAGGTCAACGGTTTTATAAAAACTGGACATTATTTACTACCATTTTTTACAGATTCAGTTTGTTTATTTAAAATCCGCAGTATTCTCATCCGCCCCACAATCTTCCACTGGAAGTATTTTTATCTGCCGCGACTAAAGCATTTTTCCAAAGGAACATATCCACATTCACCTTGTCCTAAGCAGATAATGGATATCTTCTGACAGATTTTTTTCAGAGATAAATTCTGCGAAACGACTGTTCCATCCTGTTTGTGATCAATCCATTTGATCCACTTTTTCAGGGGATTTTTTCTGTTTTTTGGAACTTATATATTCTTCACGCCCGGCCTTCATGCGTTCCCAAACGCTTTTCTCAAAGAGTTCCACACGCTTCTTTTCAATTTCAGTTTTTGCGGCGAGCTTCGCTTCTTCCATCAGTTTCCCGAATTCCGCCATGTTCTCTTTGGTGCCGAGTTTTTCCCATGCTATTTTTTCAGTCTGATATCCGAAATAGCTGGAGGATAAATAGTTGGACGGATCGCAATAGACTTGCTCAATTTTCTCATATAAGGTCTGCATGGCTTTGCCTGCGTTTCCATAATAAAGATCAAAAAATTCGTCAATCAATTTATTGCCGTCCAGCGTCGAGTCATAAGCAAGCTTGTAAGCGATATACAACTCAAGCATATTGACTATAGGGGCCCTCCGTGATTCGCTTTTTCCTTTGGGAAGAGGTGCAGGTTCTGCAAATATCCCTTTGAAACCACGCTCATGATAGTCTTTCATCTGTTTTACCATGTTATGGGCCATAAAACCTGGAAAGAAAGGATTCGCGCGGCCGGGACGATGAAAATATAACCAGAGATATTTGGGACGCTCTTTGGATTCTTTATCCCACTTGTTTAAGAGCTCGGTTACGGCACGGTCCATTGCCGGAATGGGCCGTAACTGTGCGTGTATGCAAAATGTAATGGCGACATTGGGTTCCAGCGGCTCACTGGTCGGTGGGTAGTAAGTTTGATGATACGCAAACATAGTAAGATATTTACCGGGATGTGCCTTGCTTACCTCTCTGGCAACTTTATTCACAAACCCGAATATGTAGTTACTGTTCTTGTCATCAAAGAAAAATTGTTGTTTACGCCACGTATTGCAGGGAGGCTCTTTAGGTATGAGCTTTTGACATTCAGCGCATTGGCACATTTTATCTTTTCCTGAACTGTCCATTGGCCCCAGTGAGAAATAATCACCGGCCGCTACTTCCTTAAATTCCTTATGTCCGGTCTCAAAATAGTCTTTAGCTCTCTCAATAACATGCTGTATGAAGGTTTCATTGGTATAACACATGTTGGGGTAATATTTCCGAAATTCTCTATTGGTACCGTCAATTTTTCGCCGCATTTCTTCAGGTATGTCTTTGTCGTAACCTTTGGCAAACCATTCCGGATTTTTTTTCAAGAACAGGTCATAGTAACCATAAAAAGAATGATTGCAGGCATAAGGTTGTATTCCGGCAAGGCGTTGGCGATGCAGAAACAAACGGCCTTCACGTTCTTCTAAACGTGGCCCCGGTTCGTCGCAAAGGCTTGCGGGTACAGATGAAATGTTATACAATTCTCTATACTTCATTGCGGCTTCGCGGCGTATCTCTGTTCCCTTGACAGAAAGAGTTTTCTGTACGGGACATACAAGGCCCAATTCTGTAGGCAGATACCAGCGCACTCCGCAGTACTTTTCCAGAAAATCATAAACCGCATAAGAGGTGGCCTGTTCATCAAAACGCCCTGGAAATGTTGCCGGATCTGAATAATCAAAAGCGTCCTTATCTTCCTTGTCTTTTCCCATAAGAATCAGCGCGTCCGGCTGAAAACAGATCAAATATTCCTGATGCTTGAAGTCTTTATTCTGCAGGCCAATGGCTTTTGTTGCACTGCTTTCTCCGACCAATATGCGGGTTCCCGTGATTTTTTCTTCATCTGTTGCAATAGATAATTTTTTGCCTGTGATTTTTTCAATGTGATATTGCAGTTCTTTTGCGGCAAACTGGGCCGAACGAGTGGCATCTTTTGCAATTATAATAGTTGCCGCCGGAATTGTATCCTTGACAAGCAGGATTGAGCAAGTAGTCTCCGGTTCAGTTTTAACTTTCCCAGCCTGATTTTCAAGTGTAAGCGGAGCGGCTTCAATTCCGATAGCCAATCCCGCAGCCAGAATCATGACACCCTTTAAAAAACTGTTCATGCAGCAACTCCTTAAATATATTTAATTTTTCCAGTTATTGTAATAGTTCAATTTTCTCGAAGTAAAAGCATTAACATGCCCGTCAAAAAAACTGAAATTGGCTTTAAGCTGCGGATGAATCCCCCAGTCAACATTTGGGACATCACCGGAGTAATATACATAATCATATTCCGTGAAAAACACCTTGGATGATGGGCTTGTAACTGCGGAGAGTCTGTAAAGAGGATTATCTGGATATATCCTCACGTCTTTTGCTATCCTGCGGTTGATGACGTATGAGGTTAAAGAATAACTCAATGCCTGTGGATTTGCGTTGGGATTGCTCTCCAGCGCAGGGCAGTATAACAATTTGTCACCCTTATATCTCCACCTGTAATCGTATTCCGGAACATTTTTCTGAGAGCCATAGTAAGAATAATGTCCACTGCTGATATTCATATAATCAAGCAGTCTATGGGGCCACAAATTAATATAAGATGCGGATTCTGACCAATCTGCAGGTACGATTATATCTGAATTATCACCGGAATACGAAAATGCCGCGAGAGTTATCTGTTTCAGACTGTTTGAGCATGAACTCTGCCTCGCCACGCTCTTTATCCGACTTAGCAAAGGTAAAAGGAGGGAAGACAAAATCATTATAATGCTAATAACTATAAGTAACTCGAGAAGTGTGAAGTCGAAACCCTTCCTGTAGTTGTTGCTATAGCTTCTCATACAGCTCTCCCTGCTTAAAAATTCGACTTGGCGTTAATTCATTCTCATTTTGTTCAGTTCTACGGTCAGGTCGGCGGCTTTTCGGCGGAGCATGTCAAGAAAATTTTGGTCTATTTCACGGGCTTCACCAGTGTAATCGGTATCGAAACTTTTTTTGATCCATGCTATGAAAGCGGCGGCATTTTTAGAGGCTTCGGATTTAGGATCAGCTTTTGCCAGGGCCTGCTCCATAGTATTGAGATAAAGCAGATCGTTCACGCCCTGCGTGATGTTTTCCAGTCTCTGCGTTGAAACAAGTTTTCCGTCCAGGAAACCATGAAAATCAGTGCCCAATTGTTTGGAACAGGAATCTTCGCCCCAGTCCATCATGCCGCAGGCGGGTTCTTTCCATACGTAAATTCCGCGGAGGAGACGCCCCTGGACTTCTCTGTTCGGATATCCAGCGTACCAGAAGGAACGGCGTCCCTGCTTGTGCAATTCCCTGCTTTTGTCAACGAAATACATAACGTTTCCGGTAACCGCGATAGTAGGTTCGGTTTTCGGAAGGATGTCCATAAGGGCCAGAGAGAGCGGAGTATTTGCGGAGAAATTCATGGACGGATAATCCAGCTGGGAAATCTGCTGATATTTTTTGATTGCCTTATCGACGGAAAAATAATCTATTGGTTCATCCACTCCCCAGGGAAGGAATGAAAAGTTGTATTTTCCATAACGTTCCATCAATTCCGCATGAGATATGACAGGTCTTACCAGAACAAAGCGGGCATCGCGCCAACCCAGTTCCACCAGTGTGTCCAAAGCGTAAAGGATATTTTCTTTGTTACCGAGATAAAGCACCAGATTGCGCCAGTTGCGAGCGGTCAGCTCTTCCAGTGCCTTGCGGTAAGCTTCCCGTGAAATGCCGAAATTCTGTCCGGCATCATGAGAATCTCCCTCTAATCCGAAACGGAAAAACGCGCCGTACCCTTTATCTTTCGGCATCTCAAGTTTGAAGGGATAGACTTTCAAATCGATTTTAAGTTTCAGTTCGTCGGAGTTATTCAGGCGGATTGTACAATACCCGGAGTAATCTCCCGCTTCGGCCTCAGGCGCGATACGTAGATACGCACGGAGATGGGCGGATGCGTCTTTTTCCAGATTGAATGCCGTGAGCTTCTCGCTTCCTTTTACGTGACTTTTTATGTTGCATATTTCCTGCGGCACATTGACGGCAAGGTCCCAGTCTTTCAACATATAATCGTTTCCGTCACGTGAAATATAATAGGGATCAGCTGTCATTTTCAGGGCTTTTCCCGAAGAGTTTTTAAAATCGGAAAACGTGACAGTTCCATTTGTCAGAGCTTCGCGGGCGGTGATTGAAAAAGCGGCTGGAACGGTTTCCCCCGGTGTTCCGAAAAGCTTCACTGCCTTCAGTGTTTTGAACTGTTCGATTATAGGCGTTGTCGGAGCGGAGGCCGCGCCGTGGAGGGGGGTGATGATCGCTTTGCCGTTTGCCGGCGCGAATACCGGGTCCATCAGCTGCGGAAATACAAGCCTTTCCGCGTTTTGCGCCAAGGCAGTATTGATGCTTGCGGCACTCAGTTCGTCCTGCCGCTGAGAAGGCTTGAAGAGGGAATAAGTTATTTCGGCGTTCCATTTCTGTCCGGGCTCCAATGTGGCCGGCGCCCAGAAGAGTTCACAGGTCCGGCTTTTCGCGGAGCCTACCCAAAACATGACATTTCGCAAGGGCGCGCCGGAAGTCTGAACTTTGATGCCGTAATCTTTTACCATGTCCGTTATTCCATACCATGATCCGGGTACCTGCATGAGAGGAAATGTCCGGCCCGCTTTGAGCATTTCGGCTTTTAATCCGTCTCTCTGAGGATAAAGATAAACGGCTTCCGGCCCCAGACGGCCGCCTGTGCCTATGAAATCCTGTATCCGGTAATAAATCACTCTGCGCTCTTTTGAAAGATTTTCGACTTGTATCTTCACATATATTGATGCGCCGTCCAGTGTAATTTGCCTTGTTTCTTCAAGGCCGCTGAACAATGTGTATGGATTGTTCCAGCGCATGGATACTTCGGACGGAGAGTTTTTTCCCAATTCATAGACTGCCTCAAGCTGTTCATCCTGATATGCGCCGCACATGTGTCCGCCCCATATCCCGCCGGAATACTGCTGCTTTGTGGTTTTGCGCTTTCCTTGTTTCTTTACCGCATCCCAGCCCTTTACCAGTTCCTCATTGTTTTCCTTGATCAGCAGGCTTGAGCAGCGTCCTCCCAGATCAGGTTCCATTTGGATTTTCCAGAATTGATTTTCGAGAGTAAGCGGGGCCGCGTCAACTCCGATAGCCAACCCTGCAACCAAAAGCACTGTGCTGTTTAAAAAACTGTTCATATTGCAATTCCTTTATGTATTTAATTTTGCCAATTATTCGTATAGCTTAATTTTTCCATTGTAAGAGCATTGACATGTCCGTCATAAAAACTGAAGTTGGTTTTGCCGTTAGAGTGAATGCCCCAATCGGCATCGCCCGCTCCTAAAGCCCCTAAATCAGAGACATTAGAATAATACACCCTGTCAAATTCCGTGAAGAAAACTTTGATTGTCGGACTCTTGACAGCGGACAATCTGTAAAGGGGGTCCGTCGGATAAAGCCTTACGTCTTTCGCTATTCTGTTGTTTATGGCATAAGATGTCAGGGAATAATTTCTGTTTTCCGCTGGATCGTTCGGACTGCTGTCGAGTGATGGACAGTATAACAATTTGTCACCCTTATATCTCCACCTGTAATCGTATCCTGGAACATTTTTCTGTGAACCATAGTACTGGTAATAACCGCTGCTGATATTGAGATAATCAAGTAGTCTGTGTGTCCAATAGTGCGTGTAAGTTGTGTTGCTTGACCAATCTGCCGGGACAATTATATCGGAATTATCGCCGGAATACGAAAATGCCGCGAGCGTTATCTGTTTCAGGGTGTTTGCGCATGAACTTTGTCTTGCCACGCCCTTTACCCGACTCAGCAAAGGCAAAAGGAGGGAAGCGAGAATCATTATGATTGTAATCACTATGAGCAGTTCAAGAAGAGTGAAGTCAACCCCCCTTCTATTTTTTTTTCTATATCTGCTTTTATAATTTTTCATTTTATCTTCCCTCTCTAATTTGATTAATTCAGATTTAAGAACTTTCTGATATTTTTAATATCGTTTTCATTTCCCTGCATCAGGACAAGGCCTCTGCCCGGGCCGAGGGTTATTTCATATTGATTGTCTTTCGTCTCGAGTTTTTTTCCGGTTAATATATCCCATAAGGGTTCGTTTCCATCCGGCTGGAACTTGAAAGTGAGGGGGCCTGCTTTTTTGAAACCGGCAAGTCCGTTTTCATCAAAGTAAAGTTCAGTTTTGTTGTTCGGCCTCCTTGGTGAACCCTTGTCCCATTCCGCGATTCTGGTATTAAGGAAAACGTAGTATCTTTCCTTATCGAATTCCCTGATAAATGAATTGTGTTTAATCCAATTGTTGTCGGCGCTGCCTCTTTTAATTCCTTCCTTATGCCATGAGATGAAAAGAGGGAAGAGGGTTTTCATTCCGCTCATGCATTCGGCATGTTCTTTCCATAGGCGGGTTTCACTGCCCGTAGCGCCGACAAAAGCCATGTCTTTCAGCTGGTCCTTCCGGGGTGCTTGTTCTCCATAATAATAATACCATAAAAGTCCCTTGGCGCCTTCGCATACTGCAAGCCATGACTGTAAATACATGCCGTTTTCAGGGGGCGGATACCTGAGCCAGCCATGCCATACTCCGGAGCTGACTTCACGGAAGCCGCTTTTTTTCTCCATTTTTTCAGTTTTTATTTCATTGAGATGCCCGTAGGATTGTCCTACGTAAATCAGAGGACGCCCTCTTTTTGCGGCTTCATCATAAGATGCCGAAATCTCTTTTGAAAGAAGATATGCCATATCGCTGGGAGTGGAAATCACTCTGACTCCGGAAGATTCCACGCATCTGAACCTGTATCTGTCGAAGCCGTACCATTCGGGATAGGGTTCCATGTCAGCTTTAAATGGTTCCAAATGGTTATGAAGCGTGTACAGTCCGTGGGTCGGATCGAGTTCTTTACATAATTTTCTGTATTCTATGACCAGCGGCATTTCATCGGCTTTTGCCTCTTCGCATCCCATCCAGCCGAGTATGCCTTCTACGTCTCTGTATTGAGGCAGTATTTTCTGAATGGCCGGCTTGGTTATTTTCTCGTAATATTCTTTTCCCTTTGCCGCCCTGAGATATAAATCTCCCGTCAACTGCCCGAACACGTAAACACCATGCTTCAAGGATGCCTTGACAGCCATTTTGAAAACTTCAGGATTTCCTGAAAGGTTCGCATAATAGATCGTATTTCCTCCGTGTGCCGCGATATCTTTCGCGTGGGCTTCAAATAATTCCTCCAAGCTTATGCCCCGCTTTTCTGCTTTTTCCTGCATGAATTGAGGGCCTCCGTAGATATAAGGGCCTACAGGGAAAAACGGCTGTTTGAAACCATCTTTCACGTAAGTGGCGCCAATATACGCGGCTTTCATGAATTCGTCCTTGTCAGCGTAACTCTCTTTTAAATCCAGGGAAAAATATTTTCTCTCATCACTCTTGTTTGCGATAAGCAGTTTATCTTTCTGCTCAAGTTTGTACCCTTCGGCGGAAAGTTTGTTTTTAAGTTCATCTATAAATTTTTGAGTCATATCCTGTGCCGATACAAAAGATGCAATCAGAATAATTCCTATTGTCAGCGCTGTTTGTTTAAGAAGATCTTTCAGCATAATCATTTCCTTTTTAATTTTATTTATTTAAAACAATATAAATTCCCTGTGCCATATTATTTTGTATATCAGTTTTTTTGCCGCTTTTCAGCGATTTTGCGGAGTTGAAAGTTTTGAATATTTCTGAGAGGTCAGCGTTTTCAGAATAAACCCTCAGTATATTTTTGTCACCGAAGCTTCTCAGGCTGCAACCGCGTCTGTAAAGCTGTCCGAGTTCCGAAGTTGTCAGGCAGCAGACATCTTTATTTAGGGCAGTTAATCTCAGAAGTTCTTTCAGTTCCGCAAGGCTTTTTTTTCTGTATTTTTCGTCAATGGATGTGTAAAGGCCCCTGTGTGTCGAAATTATCGCCGGTTTTCCTGAATTTATCCTCTTTTCAATTACTTTAACAGTCTCGGACGCGGGATGGTTTTTGAAACCCTCAAAGAATACGTTTCTCTCCAGATAAACCACATCCAGCATCGGGTTGTATTCGCCTATTTCAGCATAGAAATCCTGATTGTTCCAGGGCTTTGTTTGGTAAACTGTCACGGTATCATCGTTCAACTGGGCTGTCTTCAATTGTATCGTCCTGATGCCGTTAATCGCCAATACGGTTTCGGTTTCAGGATATATGTCGCTGCTTACCGCAGACCGCGGCGTAAAGCCGAACGCGTTTCTGAAGTATTCCATGCCTCTTTTGACCATCTTGAACTGTTCCGTGATATCCGCCCCGTCATATTCCGGTATGTGTTCGCCAATCAAAAACGCGCCTGAATCGAAAAGCTCTCTGAATATTTTACCTTCTTTTTTATTTGAACGGAGAAGCTCCATCAGTACAATAGGGCTTACATGATGAAGCGTTGTGTGATATTCAGGAGACCATACGCCGAGCTTAACGCCGTCTCTCATTTTTCCGACAATGTCGCCGCGTTCCCATCCCCCCGGAAAGCCTTTATCTATTCCGATTTCATGGTATTCCGAATAGTTACTTTTTTTGATTCTTTCGAAATCCGGATTTGAAAGGCAGGTGAACGCGGTGAATGAAGCGGGCAGTCCGTCCATCCCCTTGAAAGTGTTCAATACAGTAAAAAGTTCCTGTAACTCTTCGACTGTCTCCAAAGAACTTGTAAAATCTTTTTTATGTCCGTACATCTCAAAGTTAAGCTTTTTGACGAGCTTGGCATGTTCCGCGTTTTTCACGCACTGGCATGCGCCCCAGTCATCGCTTTCAAAGATAACGGCAGGATATTTTTTCCAGTCTATCTCGTATATTCTGTTTTTTGCTTTGCTTTTAATCCATTTGATTTTTGTGTCAACATTCATCTTTGTATCCTTATTTGATGTAAACTTTCAGAACTTCTGCAATCCTCGGCCTGATAATCTCCAACACGGCGGATGCCGGTAATTTGCCCGCGAAGTAAGTTTCGAGAACAGGGTCGATAATGCTTTCATAAAGTATGTAAAGAGTCTGAGTATTGATTGAAAGACGCTCCGAATTTTTCAGTGTGGCCTGAATATTTATATTCCTGAATTCAGGTTTTTTATTAATTTCATCAAGGAGCCCAATGTGAACGGGAAAATTGTTTCTGGTTTCAGCGATTTTTCTTTGAACGTTTTCCGAAGAGAGGTATTTGATGAAAAGCCATGCTTCTTCGCGCTGTCTGGATTTTGAGCAAATGCAGTTGGCGCATGTTTCACTTGTCAGTATGCCTGTTTTTCCAAGCGGTATCCCGGCTATCCGCCATTCAGGGTATTTTCTGAAATCATGCATGAATGATGAATAAGAGAGAAAGATCGCGCCTTTACTTTTGAAAAAATCATCCGTGGGCCTTGGGCCGTTGCCATAGAGAAAATAAGCTGACCTGGAATAAAGGTTTTTGAGAGTTTCTATGGATTCTATAAGTGTTTTATCGTATTTTGTATTGAATATCTCCTCTGAAGTATTGCCGATGAGCAAATTCCAGTAGCTCCAGAGGCCGAGCCTGATGGCTGTTTCATAATTTTTCCCGATGAGTTTGTCTGAAATGTTTCTCAGTTCATCCCATCCTGATTCTGCGAAAGCATCGGATTTGATGGATAACTTATCAAGCATATCTTTTCTGTAGAATAACAGGGGTACACCGATTGAGACGGGAAGCGCGAAAACTTCGTCGTTAAACGTGCTGTTTTCAAGGGCTTTGGGGTGAATTTGAGAAAGATGTTCGCTGTCTGCCGCAAGAAATTCATTCAGAGATATAATCAGTCCCTTTTTCTGCCAGAAACCCACATCTCTGCCGATTAACTGCACCACATCGGGATAATCATTTCCGTCAATCATGCTGCTCAAGTCTTTTTCCTGGAGCATTTCGATTTCAATCCAGGGATAGCGTTTCTGAAAAGATTCAATTATCCCATCCCATAATTCTCTTGCCGGGGAAAAATATTCCGGATTGAAATATCTGATTTTGAATTTTTTTCTGGCATATACTTTTATGTTTTCCATCAGATTGGACGTATCTTTGCATTCCCTCAGGAGATTGACTTGTTTTTCAATGATCAGAGTTCCCCGGTTGTCGGGGTATGACATTACAATGCCGCTGTTTTTAAGGTCCTTGACGGTTTGGTTTGCGGTCATCAGGCTGACATTGTATTCTTCCGCCAGGTGTTTTATTGACGGCAGTTTACCGTCAGGGAATTGTCCCTGCTTAATTCTTTCGAGCAAATCATTTCTGATAGTAATGTATTTAGGTTCATTGGACATAGTGCGTTTCCTCCGGGATAGTTCTGATAAATTTTTCAAGATGTTTCCTCATGGCACTGAAGGAACACCATGAAGCCCTGGGTTTATATTTAAGTTCGCAGTTTGTTCTTATGTATCCGGCTGTTTTGTGATTAAAGGTTTTGCGGGCCGTTATGAGCTGTCCCCAGAAACCGAGATTGTTCCAGATTTCATTATCAGGGGTACTCATGTTATTCTTCCATTCATCAGGAAAGAGTTCAAGCCACCTGGGATGGGAATTCAGCCATGTATATGTTCTAAGCACATTGTAACCATATTCTTTTTCGCTCTTGTCCAGCAGTGTCATGAAACATTCCGGCAGGTATGTCTTATCATCAAAAATTGATTTGGGGTATATGGCATTTGAAATATGAAAATTGCAATGATTGGAGGGAAGTTCTTTGAGGGGCGCATCGTATTTCAGGCTGCCTGCGTTGTATCCTTCCGGGGGGGTATTATCCTTTTCATAACTGAGACGGGCATCTTTGTCGAGATAATGCTTTATTTTATTGAAAGCAAGAGTTTCAAAAATCTCCGCGTCACTTTTATTTTCCTTGAAAATATCGTTAAGGCATTCCATAAGTGATAATTCATCATTTTTATTATTTTTTACGCCTGTTAGTTCAAGAAGCATTGTTCTCCGCGCGAGAATGTCTTTCATATCCTCGGCCTCATGTCTTTTTTTCCATCCGGACGAGAAGCAGAACATGAGTTTCGACATATCATAGAGATAGTCAATGTGTTCTTTAAAGCTTTTCTTTGTTTCCATAATAACACCAAGATTACATAATGTTTATATTAACATTATATAATGAATAGCTTTTCCTGTCAATAGATGGAACAGAAAAAGTTTATTTTTCCATTTTTTCTTTCCCGGGTATTGCCTTTTGAAAGACTTTCCTTTATAATATGAACAACAGTGAACAATTTAATACATTTAAAAGAACAAGGTTATGATAGAATCGCGTCAAATCAGAAATAAATCAGCTTACGAAACCCTTGAAAATGAGCTCAGAGGGATGATTTTGCGAAGCGAATTGAGCTATGATTGCGCAATTACGCCCGAGACCGAACTGTCCAGCCGCTACGGCATCAGCCGCAATACCGTCAGAAAAGCCCTTGCAAATCTGGAAAAGGATGGCCTGCTTGAAAAAATCCAGGGCAGGGGCACCTTTGTCGTTCCCCCGGAAAAGCGCCCTGCCCATGCCCCGGCGAAACTTAAAATCCTTGCCGCTATAACCGATTACTGCCACATGTCCGAAACAAACGTTTATGACAGAAACTTTATTTCAGGATGTCTTGAATATTCGTTTTTGGCCCAGTCTGAAGTTTTCTTCATTGATCCGGAAAACATCATTTATGACGATTTGTCTGAAAAGGGGATTGGCGGAATTATATGGGAAAGGCCCAATAAGGAATATTATCCCATCATAGAGAAACTCAGGGATGAAAAACTGCCGCAGGTTACAATAAGCCGCAGTGTCGAAGGAGTGCCTGGAATATATTTCGATGTGGAAAGAAGCATTGAGGAAACAGTTGAGTTTCTTGTCGGAATCGGACACAGGGACATCGCGTTTATCGATCTTGAAAGGGAGTATCCCATATTCCGCAACCGTCAGCGCGTTTTTGTTGACATTCTCCGCAGAATGGGCCATGCAAATCCTGAAAAATATCTCTGCCCTCTTAAATTCGGTACAAATTATACCCCGAAACTGGACATGCTCCCGCCTCTAACCGCGGTCATTTCTTCAAGCTCTATCGTGGAACACTTTCATTCATGGGCGGAAAGAAAAGGCTTTCATATTCCCAAAGATATTTCCCTCATATCGCTTTCCTCCGAAAATTCCCCGGAGCTTGAAAGGCACCCTGAAATAAGCGCGATTATTGATCCGCGCCGCGAAATCGGCAAACTGGCCATGGAAACGATAGAAAAAATTCTCAGAGGAGAAAATATTTCCACAGCCCCAAAGAAAATCAGAGGCGAACTGCTGATCAGAAAAACTTGCAGTTCCCCTTCTTTAATGGAAATACATAAATAGGAAGAAGACTATGAAACAAAGAAAAATGAAGAGAAAATCATGGATGAGCTTTACTCTCATTGAGTTACTCATGGTCGTGGCGATAATAGCGATACTTGCCAGCGTTCTGCTTCCGGCACTCAGGAAAACGCGGGACACCGCGAAAAAAATACAGTGCGTCGGCAATCTGAAACAAGTCAGTTCCTGCTGGTATTCTTATATTGACGACTATCAGGGCGTTTTGCCTCCGGCGCTATGGGGTACTTACTGGTATGTTAAGCTTTATAACCAGCTTGGTTATGATAGTACTCCAGTCGTTCAATATCCTGGCGCATGCAAAAAAACAATTTTTTTATGTCCATCAAATAATGCATATACTGCCGGAGCGTCAACTCAATGGAGTTACTCGGTAAATTACGGAATGAACGTGGCATGCGGCATCAAGTGGACAAGCGGCACCGGTACTTATTCCCAAAAAATTGAAAACATACCTAATCCGTCAAGAGCATATATACTCATGGATGGCGCTCCGATCGCCGACAATGGAAGCGGCGCTAAATCCGCCCGCGTATATATTGAATACAGCGACGTAGAAAAATCAGGTTTTATACACGGCGCGCCCCAGCCGGCCGGACTTACCAATATCATGTATGGCGACGGGCATGTCAACAGTGAAAAAATGTCAAAGATAAATACAGCTGACTATACGGTCTATCGTAATGTAATAGGCTTTTAATTCAATTGTATAGGAACTTGTTATCAGTTTTTATTTTTTTCTGCCGCAATGAAATGAGCGGCAGTACGGAGTGCAGGTATTCTACCTGCTAATTCAATATAAAAAAACGGAGGAAAAATGTCAGGAAAAATCAGAGGACTTGTCGTGTTTTTTTCGGGGATGGTTTTCAGTGCAAAATCCGGATTGGCGAATGGGGCGAACCTTTTAGTCAATCCGGATTTTGAAAAAACCATACAGGAAAAATCAGCGCTTATGCCGGAAGCGTTTTCTTTTGGTAAATATTCAGGCGGTGAAGGCTCTGTTGCAATAGATGAGAAAATTGTTCATTCAGGTAAATATTCATTGAGAATGGATAAAAGCAACAGCGAAGGGTGGATTTCCATAAATCAGCGGAAAACTCTTCCGGTACTGGCTGAAGCAACTGAATTTTCAGTGTCTGCATGGATATTCACGGAAGGTGTGAAAAAGGGTTCGATTGTGGTATGGGGAGACGATGGGAAAAATCATCAGGTAAAGTGGACTTCAGTCGCCGCTTTTGAAGGTTCTTTCGATTGGAAGAAATTTTCTGGTTCCGTAGTTCTTCCAGTAGGAGTTAAAAGCATTATGTTCTCCGTGCGGCTTAGCGGGAAAGGTATTGCATGGATAGATGATTGCAAGGTGAATACGGTTACAGAAGACGCAAAAACGGTGAACGCCGAAAATTTTATCAGTAACCCTGGCATGAGCGGCAGTATTGACAAAAATACCGGATTGCCTGCCAACTGGCAGAAAAAAATGGTCAACGGGCTGGAAACGGTTTGTGATTTCAAAGTTTCTCAGGGCGGCGGAAAACCGGCAATTGCCCTGGAGTGGAAGCACGGCGGCCCGCGTTTTGGTATAGAACCGGAATTGAAAGATTTTTCATCAATCGGAAATGGTCTTGAGTTTTCGGCATTTTCAAAGACATCCGGCGAGAGTTCCGCTGTCCTGATCGCGGAAGCCCTCGACAAGGATGGAAAAATTATTTCGGAATATAAATCGGAACCTATCAAATCCGCCGACTGGAAGAAAGCAACTCTATTTTTTTCTCCTCCGGTCGGAATGGCAAAAGTGAAAGTTTACTGCTTCAACGAAGGGCAGGGTACTGTAAGTTTCAGCGGGGCCGAACTTAAAAACGCGAAGACTAAAATTGAAGAGGCGTTCCCTTTTCAGGCAATCTGCATGCCTGTTGAAATGATGAAGGACTTGAACGGTGGTAAAGGCGAATTCAATACTTTTTCAGACAGGCCTGTCCCTTTGGCTTTTGAATTTAAAGGCAACACTAAGAAAAACAAAATCAATTCCCTGGTCGTTGAAATTCCGAAGGAAATAAAACTGGCGGAATGTTTCAATTCCCATGAAGGGCTTGGCCTTAAAGAAGAAAAACCGGAAATAGAAAAAGTAAGTCGCGATGGAAAAGATTATTTGCGTTATACTTTCAGGAATCCTAAAGTTTTCGGCATAGTCCAGCCGTCATGGGCCTGGGAGCGGAAACTTGTAATGGCCATGCTTCCTGAAGATAAAGCTTCCATCGGGAATAAAGGCAATATTTACTGGTATTTGAAAGCGGATGAAAGAAAGTCAGAGGAAAATTTCTTTGCTCTTAACATTCTGCCGCCGATGCCGGGAACAGCGAAACCGAAAAATTTTCCTCTTGTTTTCTACGGTACTTATGATGTCAATTTTAATAATCCCGATCTAATGGCAAAAGTGGCCGGGATTTATGAAGAGGCTGGAGACGTTGTAAGAGGGCGCGGCAGTGCTGAGAGAGACCTTTTTCTCGAAAAACGCGGTTGGAAAATGTGGGTGAAACTGCCGGATTATATGCACGGAAAATTCATCGTCAACGGCGAAGGGTGGGAAAAAGTAAAGGATAAAATAGAAGCCTGCGTCAGGGAAAATGGAAAAACTGACAAAGACAGGATTTGTCCTCAGTACTTTTTGTCAGACCCTGATTTCAGGATTTACATTAAAAAATTTCTTTTGAGCAAATTACAGAGAAAGGGATTGAAAAACGGTGAACCCGTTTCATTCGACATTGAACCTTGGGAACCGATGGAGTGGTGTTTCTGCGAACGTTGCAGAAAAGATTTTGCCGCATATTGCAAACTTGGCAAGACAGCTGAAATTTCTGAAATAAAATCAAAATATCAGAAGGAGTGGCGTGATTTCCGTTGTCTGAATACTTCCGAAGTTTTAAAGATGCATTGTGATGTAGTCAGGGAAAATTATCCTGCGTCAAAAATCATTGATTATGATTATGTTGTAAATTTCAATTGCCCGGATTTCCGTGACGCTTATTACAGGGTCGCCAAGGACCCTCAGTTGAATGAAAAGTATTTTGACGCCCATCTGTCCAGTTATTATCACTATACGGATAAGAATGCCTTTGATATGATTGATATCAACGCAAGGAACCTGAAAAAAGACTATTGGGTGCTCGGCGCGATTGACAGGTCAGGTACTTACCTCAGCGGAAAGGAAGTAATTTCTCCGGCGCAGGCGCGCATGCTGATACTTGCCTCTGCCGCAAGCGGGGCAAAGGGCGCGGGATTTTATCCGGGACTACACATTGACGGAAAATTTTTTGTCGCGATTGACAAGGCCATGTCTGAAATCGCGGTACTCGAAAAATTCTTCATGGAAGGCAAGAGAATCGACTCTGAATTAAAAGTTCAGCCTCTTCCCTACTTTTCAAAAAAAGTACAGGTCGGCGATAGGGAAATCGAAATTGTCAGGCCCAACTGGAAAGATCGTTTCGGATACAGGGTGCACAGTCTCGACGGCAAAAAGCTCCTCAGTATTTTTAATTACAGTCCTGATAAAAAAGCATTCGTAAAAGTATCCGCCGAAATGCCTGCCGGGAAATATACAGTCATGGACCCTGTCGCGAATAAGAGAATTATTCAGGAAACCGGAAAAGAGTTCTGGGACGCTTCCGGGATCTCCGGCGGCTTTATCTTCGGAACGCCTGCGCATGATGTCAGATTTTTAATGATACAACCCTTTAATGAAAAAGATACGCTTATCCCTGTATCAGAAAATCCGGCGGATATTAAAAAAGAATTCGATAAAATCAGAAAGGATTTTTCCAAATCCGTCAATCTGATGGAATCGGTTAAAAGCGATAAATTGTCAATCGGCTATGGCGATATCCGTAAAGACGGACGACTCCAGATTATGTTTTCTTCCCCTTCGCAGAAATTATGGGTTGATCCTGAATGCGGCGGCATTCTTAGCGAATGGAATGCCGATGGCAAATCAATCTGTAAATCGGGACTTGATATTCAGAATAATCTGAAATCAATGTGTTGGGATTTTTTCTGGCAGCCGCGCAACCTTAAAGACAGTATCTCATCACTTCCTGTTGTCGTGGAAAAAAGTGAAATAAAAAACGGAGTTGCTTCCGTAAGACTGAAAAACGAACTTAAAAGTGCTTCCATTGAGATTTTTAAAACCTATGAAATCAACGCGACGGAAAACGGCTTTACTCTTAAGTATAATATTAAAAACAAGGGCGATAAAAATTTTTCTTTTTCCTTCTGGTCGCATAATTTCCCGAAACTTGCCTCTGAAAAACTCAATGAAAATATGGCAGTTCTGCTTCCGCTCCGCGACGGCATCAGGGAAATTACTAAAAACAGCGGTTCTTTTGTTTTTGCGCAAAATGAAAATGATCATCCCGGATTTTCTGACAAGAGCATAAACGGACTGCTTGCCGGAAACCGTATTGGCGTATGGTCTGCGACAGAGAAATACGGCATTATCGCGGAAGTGGACAAATCCCAACTTATGACCGCATACCTCTGGTGGGATACCCAGCCTGCCGTAGAGTGGATGTACAAGGAAGTTTCACTTTCACCGGGAGCAGAATGGAAAACTGAAATAAAATATTCCTTTTTCGACAAAACAGATATAGACAGCTTCCGCAAAAAGATAGAAAGACTGTAAATAAAAAGGACAGAGAAGCTTTGGCGCTTATGTTCTTGATGCGGCACGGGTTGACAAAGAACTGGAATTTTACAAAGGATATCTGCCGGTAGATGTTGTCTCTAAATATTTTTTTCTTTCTTCTTGGAAAACGCTATAATTGCTTTTGATTTTTTCAGTAGCGGTTTTTACGACGTTTAAGTCGTTTTTAGCGTTATCTAATTGAGTTTGAAGTTTGTTCACCCATTTACCGGTAGGGGGATTCTTTTTAGTTGTAGTTTCAGAAGAATTGGCTGGGGCCGTCGCGACCCCTAAAAGTTTACTTAACTTATCTACTTCTCCTTGTAATTCTGTTTCCTTTTTCTTAAAATATATTAAAGCTTTTTCAACAGGTGTAAATGCACCTGTATCCTGAACGTTGTATGTGTGCTTATCCCAGAGAAATAGGCCGTTTTTTACCAGAACAATACTTGAATTGATTTCCAGACCTGGAAGTTTTTTAATGTCATTAATTTCAGTCAGAACGCATGGTGTGCCTTCTTTCATAAAAGTGTTCTTGATATCTTCTGGTTTCGATGGCTGTTTTTGTTGGGCATAGATAGAAACGCAGAAAAGAAAAGACAGAACGAATGTTGAAATTAGTGGTTTCATGGAGCTAAATTCCTTTCCTTTTATTTGTAAAGCCTATTTTCTTTTTAGATGGAGTTTCAGGCTGGGTCATAAGCTGACGAAGCACAGACGAATCGCCGTGAATATGTATTCAACATTTCCATCATTACTTTTTCCCCTCTTAGGAGTATTTTCCGGACTATCTCAGTTTCCATGAGTGAATGTTTCATATTATATTTTTGTTCAGATGTCATCCTGATAATACTATAAAATCTAGCATAAAGGCGGGAAAACGCAAGAAATACCTATTGGAGCGGGTGAAGGGAATCGAACCCTCCTAGCTAGCTTGGGAAGCTAGAACATTACCACTATGCTACACCCGCACGACTGTTAAATCTACAATAATATAGATTAATGTCTTGGCAGTTCAAGTACATGGAACGGCAAGAATGAAAAAAGCCGGGAATTAACCCGGCTTTTCGTTGTTATGATATAAATGCTTTCTGATCAATCCGGTTCTTTCCCTTTAAGAGAGACCGCAGGTTGTTTTTTAGAATGATTTTCTTTTTCACCTGTGTGATCAGACCAATCCATTGTCCATGGTTTTCTTCTTTTGAACGGCTTTTTGAATTTAAGTGTTAAGACATTGCGTTTTTCCATTGAATCTATGCATGCCCTCGTGCAGCCGCCGGCGCCGCATATTGCCTGTCCGGTGTTATAGAGGTTGCGCGGTTTGTGATAGAATGGAGAGATGTGACTGGGAACAATGTCTTTTTGTCCTTCTATATAACTGCCTTCCGTTTCGGGATTATCGGTTTTTCTGCCGCCGACAAAGGCAAGCGCGCATGCCTTGCAATCTATTTCGCCCCATTCCACTTCATGTCCGGCGATAGTTACTTTTACGCTCTTGGTCTTGCTGATGGCATTGCCGGGACAGGCCTTGACGCAGGCCATGCACTTATTGCAGAGCTTGGGGCCATCGTAAATTGGATCAGGTTCGAGCTCGAGTTCAGTGAATACAAGGCCTATTCTCTGTGCGGGCCCGAATTCAGGTGAAATGAACATTTTGCTCCAGCCTATTTCGCCGAGACCGGCGGCATAGGCGGCAAGCCTCAGATGCACCATTATGTCCGGGGCAGGTTTTCCCGGTTCAACGGGACGGCTGTAGTTTTCCCTCAAATTACCTTCGTTGTCAATGGCGCGCCAATCGCTCTGATGCCCCATAGGCAATGCTTCATAACCCATATTTTCGATATAACGGCAGATGTTTGTCACCATAAAGGGGAAAAACTGATATGTTACCGCTCCATAGCCCATGGAAGAATAATTACTGAAGAATGTACCTTCTTCTATACCTCTGAGTGAACCTCTGAAAACTCTGTGCGCTATGGCTATGCAGGATTTGGCGTCCGGCATTATATAGCGGGGGTCCATCTGTTTAGGCGCTCCTTCGAATCTGCTCATCGGAGCTATTCCGACCAGATCGGCGCCGAGGGATTTGGCGTACTTCTTGATTTTCTCCGTCAGTTTTTTTCTTTGCGTTTTAGTTCTTTCACTTTCCTTAATCATAAAAAACCTCCTGTTTTTAATATTTGGCTTAACTTTTTAGAATATTTAAGTGCGGCGGCTGTCATCTCATTTCTAATTTTCTCATCCGGCTTTTCTCCTGGAATGCTTAATCCCAGTGTTCCGGCAAATTCATTCTTCCTGTTGAAAACAGGAGCAGCGATACTGCGTTTTTCTATACCGCTATAAGAGGGGATGGAATAACCTTTTTCCCTTACGTCCTCAAGGAAGGTCTGGAGATTTTCAAAGTTTCCCCAACATGCGGAGCCGTTTTCCATAAACGGCACGGCATCGCGAATGCTTTCGACTTCAGCGGCGGAGGCAAAAGCGAGAAAGGCCAGACCTGAAGCGCTCCAGTAAAGTCCGAGGCTTAGTTCAGACGGTGTTTGCATTATCCCTTTTTTGTCAGGGCTCATCCTGAGTATTGGTGATATTTTATTGCCTCTTCTTTCTGAATAAGTGATTGTCAGGAATGGGTATTTTTCATATATTTCCTTTAATGTATCTTTTGCCCAGTTCGGAATCCTTTTCAGTCTTGCTTCTTCAGCGAGAGAAAAAAATCTTTCTCCTGTCCTGTAAATGCCCTCCTCAGTTTTTTCGATAAGCCCCTTAGATATGAGGGTGCGTAGAAGGTTATGAGCGGTGGGGACTTTTACTCCGAGGCTTTCCGCTACTTCATTCAGGCGCAGTCCTTTTTCCGAATACGCTGCCGCCTCGAGTATTTCCATTGCCCTTGTTACAGATTGTACTAATTCATTGCGTGGCATTTTTCTTCTCTTTTGTTTTCATCATTGATGAATTTTATTTCATCATATTTAAATTCTACCATATTTTCTCTTACTTGTCAATAGATTTTTACTTCAAAAAGCAAAAAAAGTATGAATAGCTTTAAATTAGAGAGGCTTCTCATTTGCAATTTATGATTTTCAAAATTAAAATATCCGCCTGAAAAAAAGGCTTATATAAAATTATGATAATGGCAACAGAAGATCCTGTTTCTATTGAAATTCCCGGAAATTCCCATGTGCTGAGCATGAGGAATGACGAGCTTCTTTTTCCGTACCTGAAAAAATACGGTTCTGATTTCATGGCATATTCAGGTCTTCAGCCGGGACTGGAATATTTTCTGATGGACAACATAGGATATATTGCCTTCAGGCGCTTTCATCATCCGATATTGGCTCCCAAGGGTATTTCTTTTGTAATCTCAGATCCGATTTGCGCCAGGGATAATTATGAGACAATTATCGCGCATTTTCTTGAACGGATGGGTAAATCATCATTTCTGATGGTTACAAAGGAAGTCGCTATGGCGCTCAGAAGCTTCGGTCTTCATATCAATCAGTTTGGCGCGGCTTCGGAAATAGATGTTCAGTCCTTTAACATCAAGGGAAAGGAAAAAGAGCATCTGAGGCGATGGAAAAACAAAGCGGCGAAGGAAGGCGTGGAAGTCATAGAATCTGATGTCCGCTATATAGAAAAGGCTCAGCTTGAGAAAGTCAACAGCGAATGGATAAGAAAAAAAGGCGGCAAAGAATATATCCTTATGCATCGCCCTTTTATGTGGGACCACGAAGAGGATGTGCGTTTTTTCTGGGCGCTCAAGGAGGGAGAACTCGTTGGCATGGTCGGTTTCGACCCCATGTATAAAGATAATAAGGTTGTAGGATACTATAAGAATTTTCTCAGAATGAGCGATGACGCTCCGCATGGAACTTCGGTGCTTGTTACTCTGGCGGCTATAGAAAAATTCAGATATGAAGGCGGTATTGAAAGGGTCTGTTTCGGTATTTCGCCGTTTTCCAATCTCAACAGAAATGATCTTAACGACAGCAATACTCTTTATCTGGCAAGCCGTTTTATGCACAAGTATTGCGGTTTCATATATCCGTTCAAAGGGAATGAATTTCACAAAAAGAGATACGGCGGCGCTAAAAAGGAGTTTTACTATTCAAGTCTGCCTGAAGGCAGCAAAATAATGCAGTTGCTGACAGCGCTGAAAGCCCTCGGCTGTTTTTGAAAACATATATTTCAATTGGAAACTTAAAATCAGTGTTATTCAAAACCAAAGACATTCCGCCGCGTATCGTGATATTATCGGGTCTTTTCCTTTTCATTATTCTCGCTGTTTTCACAAAAGACGATATCACTCTTTCCGGCAATGAAAGTTCAAGGTTCGCTACTGTTCAGTCCCTTGTTGAAAACGGTACTTTTTCAATAGATAATTCGATGTTCAAAACGGAAGACAGAGTACTCATAAAAGGGCATTTCTATTCGGACAAACCTCCGCTTCTGAGTGTTTCTCTCGCTTCAATTTATTGGATAATGAACAATGTTTTTCATCTGAGTTTCGCCGCAAACTATCACCTCTGCGTGTTTGTTCTGAATCTCGCCTGCGGCGCGGTTTTTTCGACGGTGCTTTATTATGTTTTTCTTTTTCAGCTTAAAAGTCGAGATGTTCCGTTTGGACTGAAAGTCATGTTAAGCACGGCATTGATACTATGCACATGGATATTCAGTTTTGGTGTAAGTGTCAACAATCATAGTCCGGCGGCCTGCGTGTTTTTCATTTTTTTCTATTTTATGAACAGAATTGCCGCGAACGGTAAAACGCTTGATTTCTTTCTTGGGGCATTGTCTGCTGGAATACTTTTCAATCTTGATATGCCCGCGGGCTTTTTTTCTGCCATAGCCTGCATGTCAATGGTTTTTCTGTTGCCGTTGCGGGAGCGGGCCCTTAGGATGCCTGTTTTTCTTTCCGGTTTTTTTATCCCTGTATTGTTTATGATGCTGATAAATTTTATGGCATACGGTAGCGCGGTGCCTGCTTACATGGTACCGGGCGCTTATGAATTTCAGGGAAACATACACAGTTCAGGAGTGGCTGGACTCCACCGTCCGGCGGACGTTTTGGGATATTTCCTGAATATACTTGGAGGTTACAGAGGGCTTTTTCTGTATATGCCTGCGCTCCTGTTTATTTTTCCCGCGCTGTGGAGCGAGAGAAAAAAGATGAATGCGGAAGCCGTTATAGTTTTAATTTCCATAAGTGTGATTATTGCTTTTTACGGTGTTTTTACGGGGGACTACGGCGGCTGGTCCTATGGGTTCAGATTTCTGATACCTGTAATCCCTGTTTTGTGGTATTATATTGCCCTCTGGATCATGGACAACTATAAATCGAAAATGCTTATGCGGATTTTATATATTCTTCTTATGATTGGCCTTTTCACGAGCTGGGTTGGTGCGTATAATCCGTGGCCTGTCTGCTTTGAAGGCGCGGCGACAAGTAAGGGCAGCGTAGAGGAAAAAATCCATTTTCCTCTCACCGCAAACCTGCTCTGTATCTCTTACGAAAATTCTCCGGAGTCTTCTATTACAGATTTCATGATGGAAAAAATCTACGGCAGGGAACTTGCCGAAAAGTATCTCGTCAAATCTTTTCTGAACATGAAAAAACTTAATATGCTGAAGAAGGAAAACTGATTTATGAACATTTATATTTTCATATATCTGCTTTCGTTTTTTGCGGCGCTTTTTCTTCTGTTTTCGTCTTCGGCGCGGATATTGTCAGTCACGGGTATTTCTCTCCCCGCGAACCGCTGGATCATCTGTGTTCTAATTCTTTCATGCCTGCTCCTGCAGTCGGAAACATATTTATGCGGCATCGCCGGAACTCTTAATTCCTCATATATACTTCTATTGCTTTTCGCCGTGTATCTGCCGTTGATGATGAAGCAGCGGCCACTCATACCGGAGTATCAAGGGCGGATGCCTTATCTGTTGTTGCCGCCGTTTATACTGAGCATAGCTTTTCTTGCTGTGTATCTGCCGCTCTGTCCGGTGGAATGGGATGCCATGACGTATCATCTTTACATTCCCTGCCGCTGGGTGCAGGAGGGACGGATATTTCATATCCCGACGGTTTTTGGTGACAATGCCCCGGCTTTCGCTCCAAAGGGATGGGAACTTTTCACTGCCTTCATTCTGAGTTTCATGCACAGTGATACTTTGATGAACTGTGTGCCTGTCATATTTCTTTTCCTCAGCGCGATCTGCATTTATGAAACCGCTCTCGAAATCGGGAGTGAAAAGTTTCCTGCCATTATCGCGGCTTCCATTTTCTTCTGCATACCGGCCCTTCTCAGGGAAACTTTTACTGCCAATGCCGATATTTACATGCTGGCGTTTCTTTGTGCTTCGCTGCTCTTTTTTCTGCGCTCCATGAGAGATGGGAAAACTTCTGACATTGTATTTTGCGGTCTTGCTTCAGGACTCGCTTTGGGAGCTAAAACAGCGGCGCTTCCATTTGTTTTCCTTCTCATAGTAATACTTTTTTTCAAAATGCTCGACAAGCGCAATTTCAGAGGAATACTGTATTTTGCCTTTCTGATCATTATCGCTGGCGGATGGAATTATCTTGATAACTTTCTGCGTTTCGGCAATCCGTTTTTTCCTCTGAACATATCGCTTATGGATGTGAATATCCTTGAAGGGGCCTATGGTGCAAAAGCCGTAAAGATGGGTGAATTCCATGTGTCGTCGGTCAACGATATTTTTCGGTTACTTATTTATAATTACGGGCTTTTCACTCTGATTTTTATCCCGTTCGGGATTGCCGGTTTCCTGTTTCACATTCGCGGAGAAAAAAAAGTTTCAGTATTTCTTTCTTTCCTGATATTCATTCTCTGGATGCTTGTCTATATTTTCATAATACCGCACAATGCGGAAACGCGTTTCATCTTTCCTGCCCTTGCGGTTTCCATAACAGGTTTCGCGCTCTTTCTTAGCGCGTTGAAAAATAAGCCTGTCCAAATCCTGATATATCTGCTTTATTCGGCGGTATTTATTTTTATGGGCATTTACAGACTCTCGTCTTTTTCGAGCAGATTGCCTGTTCTGCTGGCGGGGTTGTTTGTATTTTTGCTGACGGCGGAAGTTCTGCTTGTGTTTTTTCTCTGCCGGAAATACAGAAAGTCACTTTTCATATTAGCGGCGGGATTGCTCTTTTTGATATTTTATATAGCGGAAGTCAAAGCGCCAGGGTTGCGGACTCTTAATTTCCGTATGGCGGATTTTGCCGGATGGCTTTCGGAAATATACCAGCGTTTCAATGTCCCCGTAACTAATGTTTCTCCGCTGACAATAGCATACAGCGGAAACAATTTGCCCTATGCGTTTGTTGGATACGGACTGAAAAACAAAGTCGTTTACTGCAATGTACAGGGTGATTATGATGACAACTTTTACGATTTCTGGAATAAGGACAGAAAGCAGTATCCTTATCACAAACCTGATATTTACCGGGACAAACCTGATTACAATCAATGGCTTAAAAACCTGCGCAAATCAAAAGCGACAATACTGATTGTTTCCATGGCGTATCCGAGCTCGGAGCCGGCTTCGCGCATTTCTCGTTTTCCCGAAGACGGCTTTCCCATAGAAGACAAATGGGCCTCCTGCCATCCCGAAAAATTCATTCCTGTCGAAAAAACAAAACACGGCAGAATTTACATCATAAAACCGGAATAGTTTCTTGTTTTTTCAAATCCTCAAGTGCTTTTTCCGTTTCAATGCATGCGTTCATGAAACTGTCCTGAACGAAAAGCCATACTTCCTGGTTTCCGTTTTCCAGATATCTGGGATGAGGCATCGGGAGATTGGCAAAGGGGAAGACTTCTTTTCTCAATCTGAAACCATGTCCTTTATTGACGGCTCCGGGCATTATTCCGTCGCTGTGCCCGGGATTGGCATACATGTGGGTGAATTGTGCGGTGTATTTGTCCCCGACCAATGCCATATTGCTTATTCCGGCAAAGTTCCGTCCCCACGTGTACTGGAGATTTTTCTCCGCAAGCGGGAGCAGTTCAGGTCTGCTCAAGAGCCTTGCGCCGATGGCCAGGTGTTTGGTCATATAGAGAATATAAGGCACATGCCGCGCGGGAGAGTATATGTAGTTTTTGCTGAAGAAAGGCGTGATGATATTCAGAGGGTTGTTTTTCGTACTGTTTACCAGATCATCCAGAAAAATATTCAGGGCCGCTTTGCATTTAGGCGTTATTTCATTATCTGGAAAAGTTTGAATGAATTCTTCGAGAACCGTCGCAAACAAAGCTGTAATCTGGGTAATTTGAGCTTCTGCGTCCTTTCTTGACGGAGACGGCATTTCGAGATAAATCCTTCTTGAAACAAGGTCACAGGTTTTTTTGGTCATTTTGACCGCGATTGTACGGTATTTTTCATCTCCTGTAAGTTTCCAGAGTTCTATAGCCGAAAGGACCACATTTGTATAATAACCATAGAGGGGATTAGGAAAACTTCCGAACACAGTTTCATTGTCCTTTGAATATTTTACGAGGTCGTACTCAAAAGCGTCCTTTGCGATTTGCAATGCCTTATTGCTCTCTTCCTTGCTGAAAGGAGCGATGACTGACGCGTATTTCGTCAGCCCCATAGTTGCCTGGGGACATGGATTTACGTTATTGCAATAACGGTCATCCGTATTTTCCGGAATATTGTCCGTTTCCTTATCGGTTGGAACACCTGAAGTACCTGCTTTACAGCATCTGTACCATTTTCCCTCTCCGGCATAGGCTTTCATGACGAACTGGGCACCCCAATTCATTTCAGTGATGAAATCGGGAAGTTCAGTTTTTAGGAAGGACTTATCATTATCCTGAGTTGTTTCATAACAGCGTGCGAGTTCCCATACTGTAGCTCCCTGTCCCTCCGTCCATTTATTCATATCCCCAGCGTCATGCCATCCGCCCACAAGATTAACATGTTTTATTTTCTTTGTCATTTTCCAATCGGTTATCCATGCGTCGTCAAGGTGGCAGGGGCCATGCCATCCTTTGACTTCACAGCCGCATCTCTGATAGTAATACCATTGAAGCGCGAATTTCCGAAGTTCTTTGTAGAGATTTTGGGAAAGCTTGAAACATGGGCTTTGACAAGTGGAAGAGTTGCCGAAGTCAACCTTGAAATAATATTGCCCGTCTTTTTGCAGTTCGCTGAAATCAGCCGAATAATAATGTTTTCCCCATATGCATTTGCCCTTGTATTGAAGTTTTTTCTTCAGAACGGGCTCCTCCTTTTTTGTGGAATATACATACAGCACGCCGGGTGTTTTGAACTCTTTGTCCGTTCTTGCTATTATGTCCTTTTGGGCATTTGCCTCAAAACCGGCGCGGGAATAAAGCAGTTCGATTTTCTGTTCCCCAAAACCGTCCAGAAACATGTCATCCACATATAAAGAACCCTTATTGTTACTGGAAATTATTCTTGCCATTGCAATGTTTGTATTTGGAGGGCTGGCCGCGCTGATTTCAATTTTTCTCCAGTCAAATGTTCCTGTCAGCGGGACGCTTTTGGCGGTCCCTGTTATTTCTCCGGGGGATTTATTCTTGTCCCACTGGCGGAGAAAAACTATTTGCAGACAATTTGTCCCCGTGAGATTTTCTCCCTTGACCCATGCAGAGAGTTTGTACCTTTTTGAACTGTCGATTGGCAGGTCGGGGGTGCTTTCTACTGAAAAGCCCTCTCCTGTATCGGATACGAGGAGACTGTATTTTCCGCTATGTGCTACAGGAGCGCATGTGAATGACTTATTTTCTCTGGCGTCTCTCCTGAAAAGGCGGATATTGCGGATGAGAGCTGTTCCCGTGGCGCCTTCCTTTTCGCATATTCCCTGAAATTCCATATTGAGCACACCAGCTTTTTCTGCTTTGAACAAAAAGGCTCCCTGTTTCCATTCCTTCTTTCCGTTTTCCTTATTTACAATAATCTGTTTCCAGCCTTTACCCGGAAGCTGTAAATATGGCATTATTTCAAAACTTTCATCTCCGTCAATTTTATACTTCCATGTCACGAGATACTCGTAATTTTCCTTGATATTTGCCACGGGGATGAAAACTTCAGACCACTGTTTGCCGGGCATGCTTTTTTCAATTGAAATTTTAAGCGCTTTTTGTCCTTCGCTTTCTTCAATGTCAGCCATCATTTCACCATTTTTTACGTTTTTTCTAAGGGCGTTGGCTTCCTCGTTGCTTATTTTTATCCTTTTAGTATCAATGTATCTTCCATTGCCTACTTTATTTATCCTGGCCCCTTTTATGAAACCGCTTGAATCGAGAGCTTCAAAATTACCGTTAATGGTTTTCTCTTCTGTAAAACTTTGAATATTTTCAAGCAGGTGTTTAGTTGCTTCCATATCTTTGAAAGTCCAGTCCAGGGGTTTGCCTGCGCTGTCCGTTAATTCAAAACCTGGATTTGCTATTACATTGGGGAATTCCATCTGGCAGAATGCCGCGTGAGTGAATAACGACAATACTAGAAACTCGATTAACCCGAATAATGATTTTACTCTCATTTAATATCTCCTATATTTGTTAATTTTTTACCAGTCATTTTTGTTTGTACTCACCCATAGAAAATAATCATCATAAAGGAGGTAGTTCCATTTCTGCCTGCCTGAATGACCATCGGCAAAAAGAATATTTGTTCCGAGATTGTGATAATGCCCGATTCTGTCTTCCTGCTCGCTCCATTCGATAGTGGAATAACTGTAAAGCGTTGCCCCTACATAGCTTTGAGCGCCATCGCATATAACCGCTATTTTTGTTGTGGGTAGTCGGCCTTGAGCGAGTTTTGATTGCTTATACCAGTAATAGGCTCCTAAGCCTGAATTGATAAAACCCAGTTTTGCATTGTATGCATAATTCGAATACACTCCTCTGCCGGGAGGAAAATATGCTTGCATTTGCCATGAGCATAGAGCTTTATTTGAAGGGCATGAGGGAAGTTTATTTGAAAGGTAAGGGGCCAAATCCTCATACCAATAGTTACATGAATTATTAAGTATCCAGTTATCATAATCATCGCTGTACATGTGCCATCCGCTTCCCATTTGCTTGAGATTGTTGAGGCATTTTACCGAATTGGCGGATTCCTTTGCTTTCTTGAGTGCCGGAAGGAGGAGGCTGATCAAAAGTACCATTATGGATATTGTTATGAGGAGCTCCAGCAGAGTGAAAAACTTTTCTCTGATTTTTTCGGGAAATGTTTTGTCATGATTTTTTGAGAAAGAATTCATAATGTCTTCTGCTCTGCCGTTCTTTTTAGAATTTTCAGGTTGCAGACGGATTCCCTTGTTATCAGTTCAGGCTCCAAGAGAATCCGGCTTACGTCGCCGCTGATTTCGGGATGTTCAATTTTTTCCATAAGCATTTTCACTGCTTTGACGCCCATCTGATATGCGGGCTGTTTTATGCTGCTCAGGGAAGGAATGATTTTGCTGCCGAAATCCTGATTGTCCACGCCTATGATTGATACTTCATCGGGCAGGCGTATTCCCATTTTGAAAAAACGCCTGATCAGTTCATAGGCGATTGAGTCATTTATAGCAAATACGGCCAATGGCTTGGGAAAAGTGGAAATTTTGTCAGCTATCCTGTCATAATCATCTGGCAGGAGGATTTGATTTACGAAAATATGACTTTTATTGAGTACCATGTCAATTTTATTTATGCTTTCTTTGAAACCGGAAATTCGTTCTTTAACGGATGACGTATCGGAAGAATTTCCGACAAGCGCAAAATTTTGATGACCGCATTCTATGAAGTGTTCGGCCGCGATATTACCCGCTTTGCGGTTGTTCAGGCTGACGCCGCTGAAAGCCGAACTGTCCGGGAAGTTATTGACGCAGACGGAAGAGATATTCAGGGCTTTTATCATGTCCCAATTCTTTTCCTGCCATTCGGATGTCGCATATACTAAAAGCCCTCTCAGATTAAGCTTTCTGATATCCTCCATGAAGGAAACTTTTTTTTCGTCAGTATCGGGAAATTTGAAAAAGACGGGGAAAAAATCTTTTTCCTTTACCGCGTCATCAAGTCCGCGCAGTATTTCCGATAAATAGGAATTCTGCGAAAGACCGTCGTTCAGAGGAAAAATGATGCCTATTTTATTTGTTTCCGCGACATAAGTGCCGGAGCCTATCATTGAATCAAGCATGCCTTCACTGACGAGGCTTGCGATCGCCCGGTGTACGGTAAGGGTGCTGGTATGGAGTTTTTCAGCGAAAAACCTTATTGTCGGTATTTTGTCGCCCGGTTTCAGGTTGTTCTCCAGGATATGGGAAACGATAAATTTCTTAATCTCGGAGAATTTATGCGGTTTATTGTCCATAAGCGTAACTCTCTTAATTGTATTATACATACTATTATATTCATTAAAACTAATAAGTCAAGGCTCTAAAATGAAAAAAGCGGTAAAATTGTATTATACAATTGACTTTTGAGTAACATTATTGTATTATATATATATAACAGGAGAGCTTTTGCAATGAAAAAATATTCAGCCGGGCTGGTTACGCATACACACTGGGACAGAGAATGGTATTTTTCGGTAGAGGAATACCGTTTCCGTCTAGTAAAGATGATGGATAGTCTCCTTGATATCATTGACGGGGAAAAGGATTATGTCTCTTTCTGGTTTGACGGACAGACCATAATCATTGAGGATTACCTGGCGGTGAAAGATGAAAAGACACGGGAACGGCTACTCAAGGCTTTGAAAAGTAAAAAAATACTGATAGGCCCGTGGTATGTGCTGGCTGATGAATTATTGGTCTCCGGCGAAGCCTTCATCCGCAATCTCTCAAAAGGAATTGAGTATATGCGGAAACATGGACAGAACAACCTGGTCGGCTATCTGCCCGATACTTTCGGTCATATTTCACAAGTCCCGCAACTGTTTAAGGGCTTCGGGATAGACAACGCCGTTTTCTGGAGAGGCTACCGCCTGAACGAAGTCAAGAGCTCTGAAACTTTCTGGAAAGGGGCGGATGGCACTGAAATAAAAGCCGTTTGTCTGGTGCAGGGTTATTCCAATACCTGTGGTCTTGAAAGGGAGAGGCGCGGCGATGATAAAGAAAGCTTTGCAAATCAGAAGGAACGCATTGACCAGACCATTAGTGTCTTGAAAGAAAAATCAGCAAACGGCCGTCTTTTGCTTATGAACGGAGTTGACCACGCATTCCCCAGCGGTGATATAAAAGGAAAAATAAAGCGTCTGCATCAAAAGTACAGGGAACTCTCAATCAGGCATATTTCTCTCCCTGATTATATTAAGGATTCATGTGAGAATATAAAAGGAGCTAAAATACTTGTGGGAGAACTGGATTATCGTCCGGGCCTGGATGGGACCCTTTCAAGCAGAATATGGCAGAAACAAATGAATCGCCGATTGGAAAACTTGTTGATTCATTATGCAGAACCACTGAGTCTTTTGTCATGGCTGCGGAAAGATAGTTGGCAGGATGGATTTCTGAATCGTGCATGGGAACTGCTTATCAAAAATCATCCTCATGACAGCATCTGCGGCTGTCATTCAAACAGTGTCGCGGAAAGTCTCGCCGGACGTTTCAGAAAGTCTCTGGAAATAACTGAGACTCTCATATCCGAAGCCTTCGCTGAAATCACAGGCGTAAATAAGAATGAGACGGATATTGACGCTCACAACAAAATTGTTTTTTTCAACCCTCTTTCCTGGGACGTTTCCCGTTGCGGCGAGTTTGATGTTGAACTGCCGGAAAAAACGGATTTTATAGAGCTTTCCGATGGGAATAAAAATTTTCCGTGCCAGATACTGGAGAAAAAAGAAATACTCCGCCGTCACTTTTACCGGCACATAAACCCTACAGTTCAGAATGTCGTGAAATACAGAGTTTTGACTCCGCCGTTGTCGATGGAAAGCACTTCAATGAAAGCTTTTGATATCATAACCGGAAAGAATAGAAGCCATCTCCGTAAATACGTGAGGGCGGCCCTTTCAAAAAAATTCGCGTTTATGGAAAATGATTTCATCAGAGTGAAAATATATCCCGACGGAAGCCTTGATATGATAAATAAGGAGAACGGTACAAATCTCACCGGGATAAACAGGCTGTCAATAGAAAGAGACGAAGGCGATCTCTATTGTTTCAAAGCCGAAAAAGAAAACAAAAAATATTACTCTTTTCCCGGACGGATAAGCATTATTGAAAAAGGCCCGGTAGAAGTGAAAATAAAAGTCGAGACGGCTCTGAAAATAAATGACGGTAAAAACCCGGTAACACTCTACTTTAAGCTAAAAGCTGAAGGTAAGCACTGCGAAATAGACACTGAAATAGAAAACCGCTGCGCCAGCCACAGGATACAGGCACTATTCAAACTGCCGGAGAAATTCTCATCCGTATATTCCCACATGCCGTTTGACATGGCGCAAAGAAAGCCCTGTCCAGAAAATGACTGGGAGAAAATACGAAGCGGCAAGACTGATGTGGAATGTCCCGAACAAGCAATGCAGTTTGTCCTTGGAGCAGACAGTGAAGACGGGTCGTTTTTTATTGCCAACAAGGGGCTCTATGAGTTTACTTATCCGGGACCCGGGCTTCTCGGGATTACTTTATTGAGGTCAGCCGGGATTATTCACGAACAGCTTGTAATTCATGATTCATCAACAGGGGAATGTATCGGGAAAAATTACGCAAGTTATTCTCTCGGCTTTTCCGTTTCCGGTGTTTCTGCCATTCTCAGGGCGGGATATGAATTCAATCTTCCCTCCATGGCATATCAGATGCCGGGGAAGACGGATTTTCAGAAATCTAAAATAGTTTCATTTTCATCATCGGAATGGTTCATCTCCTCAATTAAGAGAAGCTGTAACGGGAAAGGAACGCTGATACGTTTTTTCAATGCCGCTTCCGGGAAAACTGAAGGATACGCTGATATACATATTCCCTTCACCAGGGTCTATCAAGCCGCAATAGACGAAAGAAAGCTCAAGGCGCTTATTTCAAAAAGGGAGAGAGTTAAAATAAGCGCCGGAGCGAAGGAAATCATTACTTTGCTTATAGAATAGATTTCCTGATTGACTTGTTTACAATTCCGGGATGAACGCAAGGGTGAATTTGAATTCCTTCTCGTTTATCCTGTACTGCTCAAAGGTCCTCGGGCCGCAGGAGCCGCTGCCTAGTCCGCATTGCTTATAATCGAGATTCAGTGTTATGAAATCCCTTTTTACAAGCTCGTTTATATGTTTAGCGTTTTCCAGATCTTCCGGCGTGTAATTATGCGCGCAGAAATCCAGAAGCGGCATGCCCTGTACTCTGAAACCTGTTCCCTGGGAGTTTGTAAACGAGACATGGCGGACATCATGGAGGTTGCCGTTTTCCTGCGGGAAGAGGTATTCGGTATGAAGCCCGTCAACCCTCGCGGCATAAGCGCCTACGGGATTTGCCTCCTTGCTGTCGATATAGGCTTCGCCGGGGCCTCTGCCGTACCAGTTCACGTAATCCATTTTTCCTGGAATTTCCATACGCAGGCCTATTCTTGGCAGATCGGGAAATTCGCCTTCGATTTTCCCCTCCGTTTCGAGAACTATTTCGCCGCTGTTGTAGATGCTGTAAACGTATGAGACGTTTATCTTATTCGCGAATATAGGAGGGGCGATTCTCGATATTACTTTCATTCTGACGCGGTCGGATTTTTTCTCGATTATTTCCGTGCTTTCAATCCTGTGCTGAAGGGCGTTGAGTCCGGCATTTTTCCAATCATCAATATTGCGGCGGTCGTTGTCGATCGGAACTCTCCAGAAGTTCATGCGCGGGCCTTTTCTGATAAGTTCCGCG
>Ga0209417_1001908_pt1 | contig 35621 bp, 22 predicted proteins | sample RifGroF2_FD_184002 | JGI IMG/M metagenome (GOLD analysis project Ga0209417, IMG submission 184002) | Groundwater microbial communities from Rifle, Colorado, USA - Groundwater F2 (SPAdes) (version 2) | ecosystem: Environmental > Aquatic > Deep subsurface > Groundwater | place: Rifle, Colorado... | reverse complement strand
CCTTGCCGACAAATGGTTTTATGACGCTCAGTCCTTTGACCTCATGGTCATATTGGCGGGCTTTATATTCGTTTGAACATATATTGGTACGGGCAAGCATTTCGAGGATATCGTTCTTCAGGTCGCGTCCTGAAAAATCCGGCTCGTCATGCACAGGCGGCTGCCATTTTGCCTTGAGTTTCATTCTGGGAAGCCCGTCATGCATGAATGAAATATCAAGATACGCCACAGTGCGATCTCCATACATCATGTGAAATTTGCCGTTATCGGTAAACTCGCCCATTACGGTAACTTCGACGTCACGTTCAGATGCGAGTTTTTTAAACGCTTCTATATTTCCGGGCGGAACGGCAAAGCTCATTCTTTCCTGAGCTTCCGAAACAAGAATTTCCCAGGGTTCAAGTCCGGCATATTTCAGAGGGGCTTTTTTCAAATCCATCCTGCATCCGCCGCAGATGCCTGACATTTCGCCGATGCTTGAGGAAAGGCCGCCGGCGCCGTTGTCGGTGACAAATCTGTAAAGGCCCTTGTCTCTGGCCTCATATATGAAATCGCTCATCTTTTTCTGAGTTATCGGATCGCCTATCTGAACAGCCTGTACTGGACTGTCCTTGTGGAGTTCCTCACTTGAAAAAGTGGCGCCGTGTATGCCATCCTTGCCAATGCGTCCTCCGGCCATGACGATAAGGTCTCCGGGCTTTATGCTTTTTTCAAAACCTTTTACATTCCCGATTTTCTTCGGAAGAGTCCCGACCGTACCGCAGTAAACCAGAGGCTTTCCGAGATAACGTTCCTCAAAATATTCCCAGCCGAGACCGTAGGGAATGCCGCTCTGATTGCCGCCGTCTATAACACCCTTGTGAATGCCGTCGCGCAGTCTGCGCGGCGGAAAAAGACCTTCCGGCACATCTTCGGACGGAGTAAACGGCGAACCGAGACAGTAGCCCCATACATTGATAAGGAGTTCAGCCCCCTGCCCTGTTCCCATCGGGTCGCGGTTCACGCCTACAATACCAGTCATCGCGCCGCCGTAAGGATCAAGCGCGGAGGGACTGTTGTGTGTCTCTACTTTATAAACGAGATCGATTTTGTCATTGAAAGCTATCACTCCGGCATTATCATGAAACACCGAAACCAGCCAGTCGACTTCTTTTCCGATTTCTTCCGTGCTTCTCTTTATGAAGTATTTGAAACATGAAACTATTTTCTGTTTATTTCCTTTTTCGTCCTCGTATTCGATTTCGGCATCAAAAATCTTGTGTTTGCAATGTTCCGACCATGTCTGCGCGAGAACTTCAAGCTCCACATCCGTAGGACAATTTGCGAGTCCGGATTCTTCCCTTCCCTTCGCGTTTTTGAAATATGCCTGAATGGACTTCATTTCCTCAAGGCTGAGAGCGAGAATGCCTTTTCTGCTTATTTCCATCAATGCATCATCACTGACTTCAAGATTATATGTATTTACATTTCCCCCGGCGGCACCGCTGACAAAAGGCAGATTGAGAGGTATCGGAGATTGGGCCAATTCATCTTTTGAAAACACGGCGATTGTTTCGATGAGTTCATTGGCAAGAAGTTTTTTTGCGATGGCTTCCGCGCCGTCCCTGGAAAGTTTTCCGTCATAAAGCATATACTCTATGGAACTGAAAATCATCTCCTCGTCCTTGAGCTTTCTTCCCGCGATATCCCCGACGGCTTCATGAGCGGAACGCCCGACGTTGTCAGTAACACCGGGCTTAAAGCCTACGGAAATAAGCCAGTCGCAAAAACCTTCCGCCGGTACGCTCTGGCCTACGAGACCCTGCTGAAGTACTGGATTGGCAAGCTCCATGGCAACTATTTCCGCATCGTCCGGCGTGATATCGGCTGAAACTGTATAAACGCTCCGGGTCCTTACTTTGTCAACATTCATATCAAGGAAGTCGGCAATCTGTTTTTTTACGCTTTCACCTTTCGCGTCGCGCCACTTGGGCAAACCTGAAATCTCTATTCTGTATCTCATAAATATTCCTTTTTAAATTCAAGACGTAATTAATTTTCCAGTTTAACATTACAGAAAACTGTCATTTCTTTTCCTGTTTTCTGCCGCAATGAAATGAGCGGCAGTACGGAAAAAACAGAGTTTTTTCACGAAGTGCAGGTATCCTACCTGCTAATTTAATCAGGAAACGGCAAAAAAACACTGCGGAAACGATTTATGCGACTTTTTTTTGCGTATATCGAAGACATTCGACCCGAATCAATTAATCGGCTAATCTCCCAATAACGAAACAGAAAAAGTGTCAGTGAACTTAACCGGCTGTGCCGGGACTTTAAGACGGTTGCGACAACGCGCAACCCTCCTACGATTATACGTTAATATATCTATCCCGTGGAGGGATTTGCTTCGTCAAATCCGTTTCTCTGATAACAATTTCCTATACAATTCAATTATTTTTTATGCAAGGATAAGGGAGAAGGCGCTGTGGTATTTCTCAGAACGAGTTCGCAGTCAAGACTTATTTCATGATTGTCTTTAGAGTGCTTTTTTCCGGTTTCCACCAGAGAAATTACAAGTTCAGCCGCGACTTTGGCTTTCTTGTCAAAGTATTGTTTTATAGTACTCATTCCGTTAAAGGCATATCTGGCAAAAGGCAAATCGTCAAAACCTATGACAGAAAAATCTTCAGGCACCCGCTTGCCAAGTGAGGAAAGACCGTATATAAAACCCATCGCTATTTCATCACTCGCGCATAAAGCCGCGGTAATATTTTTCTTTTTCATAAGCAATTTTGCCGCATTTTGTCCGGCATTATATATATCTTCTTCTGGAACAGGCTGTATGAATATGAGATTTTTAACGAGCCCTAATTTTTTTACTGCTTTGGCATATGCGTTTATCTTCGGGTCTTCTTTTTCCGCTTCAAAGCAAATCAAGGCTACCTCCCTGTGTCCGGCATCAAAAAGGTATCGCACAGCGTCAAGGATGCTCTTCTCCGTATTTGAAACAACGGACCAGACCAGCGGAGAAGAGGTAATGCTCCGTGCCAGCAACACTATCGGCATCTGCAGGTTTTGCTTTTTGCATAACGCCACAGTCTTCTCTTCAAGATTCTGATAAAGACATACAATGCCGCAGAAGCTTCCAAGTTCGTTGGACATTGTGAATGTACCGTCTTCCTCTTTCTTATACCCTGTGATGACCGGAGTATAACCGAGTTCAGATATGCTGTCAAATATCATTGATATCATTCTGTAACCGGCATAGGACGGATTGGGCTGTACGGCTATTCCTATCATCCTGCTTTTTTTAGTCCTGAGGATTGTCGCCATTTCGCTTGGCCTGTAGTCGATGCTGGCGGCGGCGGCAAATACTTTACTCCTGGTTTTTTCAGGATAAGTGAAACCCGCCGCATTGCTGAGTATCCTTGACACGGTGGAAGGGTCCACTTTCGCGAGCCTCGCCACATCTTTTATAGTGTATGCCATGAATGAATCCTTTTACTTATACGGATATTTCCAGAGTTCGTTGTTTATTTGGCTGTTCAGGTTCTGGGCTTCAGTCATTCTATAAGAGCCGCAGTTGCCGCCGAAAAAAATAACATTTGTAGTATTAAGGTGGTAAAAATACGGATATGTCCCGAAATCGGTGGCCGCCTTGAAACGCGATATCCCGAATTCACTTCTCGACTGATTGTTATTGCTCACTTCAAAGCTGTCCAGAAAAATCGCCAACGATGACGGCTTCTGCACTTTTTCAACCTTTACAAAACTATAGTAAATTACATTGAAAATTTCATTCATCGCATAATTGCCGTGGGTACTGCTGAGAGTCCACCATTTGGGAAATACCGGGCAACTGTAAATCCCGGTGCGGCCTTTTTTAGTTTTGAAAGAATCATTGTAATCGGCAAGGCGGTCGTACCAGTAAGTGACCGAAGGGGTATTAAGATATGACGCAGGTATCCAGCCGTCATAATCCCCTGTATATGAATACAAGAGGGAATTCACCTGTTTCAGATTGCCTACGCATTTAATTCTTTTAGCGGTCTCCTTTGCCATCCTGAGAGAAGGCAGAAGCAGACCTGCCAATATCGCTATTACCGCTATCACAATCAGGAGCTCGATTAAAGTAAACCCTCTGCGCCGCAATACTTTGCGACTCACCGGACTCACCTCATCGACCAAACCGTGCATGAAGTTTTCCCTCACGCGGCTTTCCCCCTGTCTTTCATCATATGTCATTCGCTTATGTTTGTACGGATAGTTGTTCATTTTTCAAATTCCTTCTTTTCCATCTTTATAGGATTTCCCGTCCCGCGACTTTGTCACCACGCGTCGGCAATCAGACAGCCATGAGCCTCTATCGCTGGTGGTCAAGCTACATACCTGAATTGGATAATTGGTATGGACGAAACTTTCCATTCGTCTAGCTCCCTGTGCCTTCTCTGGACACGTAAAAAGCTTCCTCCATAAAGTTTCCCGTATTTCACGAGTAGTAGCCCCGTCAATATCAGATATGGCATTGGTATAAAGCAGTGGATTGTGAAAAGTGCGTGGACTTTTGATGTCTATTCTAGTATTTAGGGAATCTATTCTCACAAAGCCAATATTAACTTTCTTACTCATTTATCATTCCCTCGCAATTAAAATATTGTTAATTCGTTTATGAAATCTTTTTAAGAAAATCCCGATTCAGCCCAATTGCTTTCCCCGTCCTAATTGATTCTATGCCTTTCTCACATAAATACGTCGCGTTTGCACCGTCAATTTCATTACAGGTAAATGGTTTGTTGTTTTCAAGGGCCTCAGCAATAAATTCAAACTGCGCAAGATGCCCTTTGTTGACCATTGGAAGAGAACCATAGTAATATCTGCGCCTGAATTCCTCGTCACTTATATTTTTTCTCCATTTTAGAGCCAAGCGATTAAAAGTAGATGGCGTTATGATTTTGTCCGTCCTTTTGCCTTTCTCCCTGAACAAGGGAAAAACATCTTTACTACATCCGTCTTGTTTTATATGAAGCAGTTCTATAAAGTTTTCCATTATTATCGTATTCCAACCGCAAAAAACTTCCATTCTCTCTTTGGGATATGACGCACACCCTTCTCCTGAATTGATTATTGAAAATATCGAACCATCTGAAAATTTCAGGGTACTTATCTGGTTGTCTTTTATTTCGCCTGCTACATAAATTGAAACCGGAAAACTATTCATTAAAAAACATGCCAAGTCATAAAAGTGACAACCTTCGTGGAATACTTTTCCGCCGTGACTTTCGCTGAAAGCCCAGTCAGGCCATAGATATGATTCATCCACAGCCCTATAATTAATCATGGCCGGGTGACTGCTTTCCTTTCTGATTTTATCCAAGAGTTTCTTTGCTTTTACAACGGCAGGAGCAAAACGTCTATTGTAACCGACCTGAAGCCGCACGCCCGATTTCCTGACAGTTTTGATTATTTCAATACTTTCGCTTGTGGAAAGGGACATTGGTTTTTCGACAAAAATGTTTTTTCCGGCTTCCGCACATTTCCTTATCAGCTCCAAGCGCAGATACTGGCGGGTACCGATTATTATAAGATCAACTTCCGGATCGGCGGTAACATCATTGATATTATTCGTACTGTATTGGGGAGCGTATTTTCCTATCCTATCTAAGAGCGTTTCCTTGTTAAGGTCGCAAAGCCACCTGACGTTAAACTTTTCAGGTGTCTCTTTTATATTGGGAAGATGATTTCCGGTTATGAATTCTCCTACTCCGACAAATGCAACATTTATTTTTCTGTTCATTTTAACTCCTAAAGTTTCCTTGTTTTTTTAAACTATAATTTCCCATTCTGTTGACTTCATCAAATCACAATCCACCGTTTTTTCTACCGTTGGTGTTTGGTGTTATTTCAGAAAAATTTATCGACTAACTTTTTCAGGGTTGCAATGTACTAAAAATCTAACCCTCATTATAATTCTCCTTCAATAATCTCCCTCCCTCCAGAAAACATCTCTGTCGTTCGCTGGAATATTCACATATTTTTTTGCCCCGGCATGCAAATCCGCGTACAGGACATTCACGCTGTTGCCTATGCGCCTCGCTCCTCGCTGTATATATATGGCCTCCCCGGAATAAGCTTGGGCCGCAGATGAATCCATCAGCATGGCTTATACCGCTTTCACGGTAATCGCATGGGCTCTCTCCAGTTGCATCAGCTCGCGTTCCCAACATGTCGCCGCCTTTTACACCGGGGCTTCCACAGGTGCTCGTATCCATTTTCTTCCTTGTAGACTTCGGTCTTCGTGCATCGAACGCGCACTCGACTCCGCCCAATCCCATCTCTGACAGTAATTCCTGATGGGTTACCTTTATGATGCCTCCAGTCGTTCGTTTTCCTGCAACCTGTTGGTTTGCCCCTCACCGCTCTACTGCCTATGAGTCCTCCTTTGCGGGATTTCCCATCTCGCGGTTTTGTCACCACGCTTCGGCAAACAGACAACCATGAGCCACTGTTGCCGGTGGTCAGGCTACATACCTGAATTGGATAATTGGTATGGACGAAACTTTTCATTCGTCTAGTTCCCTCTGCCTTTTCTGGACACACGCTCAATAAGAGTGAAGTCCAGTATGCCTCTGAATTCTTTCATGCGTCCCGCCTTGCGTTCCCGTTAATAATTTTCTATTTCATATACCGCCGAAGACTGTTTATCAAGCGATATTTTCAATTTTCCCGTTTCCTTCTCATAAGACGCGCCGCCGCTTCCGCAAAGTCTTTTAATATTTTTTATCTTCCCGATATCCTGGCACGAAAACCCTGCGTCCACTTTTTCGGGAGCGGTATTCACGATGAAAAGATAATTTTCGCCTCCGTGTTTTTTGACAAGTGCGAGAACATCATCATTCTGCGCTATTATCCTGAGTTTCAGGGGCATGGACGTATCACAGAGTATTTCCGTAAAACTTTTAAGCTCTGCCCCCATTTTCGCCATCTCACTCCATGTCCGTTCGGAAGCGCATCTGTAGGTGTAGAAACAAATCCCGCGCGCGCCCATTATCACAGCCTTGTAAACAGCGATCCTCTGTTCCCCGGCGGTCGGTTCCCTGTCCCTGCTGCTTGCGGCTCCGTAACATGGAGGATTCACCATAAGCGGAAGGCCAAATTCCCATAATTCATTAAAGAGATGATCATAACGCCCGCCCCTGGCTATATAAGGGATAAGGGCCATGTCCGTGGCTTTTCCATAGATATCGGACTCTCTCATATGCGTTACATGGCTGAGTATGCAGGGATGGTAAGGGTCGAGTTCCTTCACAAGCTTATAACTGTTATATACGACCTCAGATGTAAAGACATTCGGCCTGTTGCCGGGTTCGTCATACGTGCACCAGCCGAGAAGCGCGGGGTGGTCTTTGTATTTAGCTACTATTTCCCTCATAGCCTTCTCCGCGTCGTCGGCATTTTTAAATCTATCGTTCACACCCTGTGCTTTCGGGAGGAAGTATGTCAGCATTCCTTCCAGATGCACCCATACTTTGATTCCCTGCTTATCCGCTTCGTCAAGATATTCCTTCAGCGCATTATTCAAATCCGTTCTTAAGCCGGCATAACCGAGGACTGTATTGCAGTTGGCCTTTGCCATATCCTGAAGGACAGAACGCCAGATGTCCAATGATGCTTTTTTTGCTATGCTGTTATCAAAAAAACCATAACTCATAAAAGGTTTTCCATCGACAATGAGAAAGCGCCCCCATCTGTTTATGCGCACTTCCCTTCCGGCGGGTTTAAGTTTTCTGAACGACGAAGCCCCTGAGCTTATTTCTTTTCCATTACTGTCATGCAGAGAAAATTTTACAGTGAAGAATCCTTCCTTAAGCCCGGAGATGTCGAGCTCATAGTCGTTCACACCGTTTGAGACTTTGAAATCTTTATTGAAAACGTCACTGCCCGATAGATCGCTGAGAGTAATTCTGGCAAGAAGCCCCTGAAGCTCTTTTTCCTTCATTTCAATTATAAGACGCGCACGAGCTGTAGTTTCACGGGTGTAAAAATCAAATTCTGTACCGGAAAATTTTATTTTATTCGCTCCCGTTATTTTTATATCAACGGGTTGCGATATTACTCTGGTTTTTCCTGAGGCATCCTCGCCTTTGAGTGAAATTTTGTAAAAGCCGTCTTTATCAAGTTTCATCGGGGCGGAGGCTTTGACGTTTCCTTTTTCAGGTATTTTTATCTTTACAATTTCAGTTTCCAGTTTATCTTTCGCAGTTTCAGTGAAAAATTTTACGTTCAATTCCACATCTTTTCCGCTGAGATTTTTCAACTCCGCTTCCGCCTTGTCATTATCCCATCCGATGTCCGAGACATTTATCTTATAAGGAGAGAGGAGGGAGAAATCGAAGCCCTCTATTTCGCCGAAGTTCGGCAACTTATGGAAGCCGTTGTCCGAGAAAGACCATGAACTGCATGATGGTTTGCCGCCTTTTTCATCGGGGATGGTCCTGCATATATTCACTGCGATTTTACGGTCTGGATTGAAGGTGCTGTTCAAGTCCAGATATGTGTAGGGTATTCTGACTTCGAGCGTCCAGTTATCCCTGTTTACTCTTCCCGCGCTCTGCCAGTCCCCGTACCAGAGAATGCCTTTTTTGGTCTTCGAAGAGGCAATATAATTATAACGCGCGCCATATTTGTGACCGGCGGCGTTGCTCACAAAGTGGTAATATGAGTTGCCTTCATTGTTGAAATCCATAAATATTTCCACATTGTCGGAAGCCCAGGGATTTTTTACCTTTCCTATATTTTCCTTTAAAGCTTCGGTATCTTTGCATTCAGCTTTAACGGCAATGTATATGGCTTCAGTATCATAAGTCATTTTCGCAACGGTCTTCTCGGGAAAGGACTCGTTCACATCAACTTTCACAAAATCTTTCATTTCGACCGCGTCTGCCCAGCATTTTTCATCCAGGAGCCCATCAAGAACAGGTGATTTCCCAGCGGGTTTTATCACTGATTTTTTTACAAAGGACGCTTTTGAAATTTTCTCCGCCGTCTTTTTTCCCACATTGTCCTTAAGAGCATCCGGGCAATTATAGGCGTTCGCAATGCAGCCTTCTTCGAACTGGGCGGCATCCAACCATAAGACAGAATCTGAAAGAAGCTTGACAATTATTGAAGTCCTTTGGGCCTGAACTTTTCCGCTTATCGTATAACGCTTCCATTCCTTGTCCACTATTACTTCGGAGTGCCCGGGTTTCGGAAATGCGCTGATTATAATGTCCGCTTTAGTTCCGGGCTTATCGCTCTTCATATATATCGAGAAAGTGTATTCATGGTCTTTGACAAGCCTTAAATTTCTAGTCCAGCAATGCGCTTCCTTGCCGTTAAGACCTATCCTGAGGCTTTTTTTCCCATGCCATGCGTTACTTTCGTCAATGCCCCATATATCCTTTCCGAAAGGCGGCCGGTCAAAATCGCGCCTCCAGCCATCGGGAACATCTATCGTACTCGTAATTTCATAACTGCTGTTGTAAAGCAGGTTCCTCGCAGAAGCCGCACTTGTTTTTTCGAAGCGGACATTATCAATATAGAAAACGAGTTTTCCTTTCATCTCTTTATTAAAGCTGAAAGATACGCCGGTTATATCAGACCAATCGTCTTTTACGTTGGCCTTGCCACGAAATCTCAATGTCTTGCCTCTTGCAAAGCGCGCCGGCATCCAGCCGTCCCTGGCATCGGCTATTCTCAGTTTCGCCAAATGGTCTGAAGCCTCTTTGCTATCTTTTCCATGTACGGTTACAGTACACATGGTACCATTGTCATTTTCACAATAGTAATTGAAGGCAATGCTGTCATACTCCGACATATTTCCAGTGAAGGGCAAAACCAGGGAAGCCGAAGTTTTTCCGTCAGCGTCAAATTCAAACCTTATACTTTTGCTCCCGCTCGACGCTGTTGTTGACACTATTTTCGCCGAAGCCTTTCCAAGAGGAAAAGCCTTGAATTGAGTATCCGCCTCAAAATCCGCCACGAGTGCCTGTTTTAAAGGAGGAACTGAACTTCCGGCAAGAACAGCAGAATCAGCATTTTGCGCATTGACCGGGCTTTGATTAAAAGAGATTAGAAACGTCAGCAGCAGAAAATTTATTGCTTTCCCCATTTTTTCATTCCTCTACTTTTGGTTTTCAGAGAACAGAACACTTTATACAATCGATTGTATGATATTATCTCACAGAAAAAGATAAAAGTCAAGAGGTCTGGGGAAAAAATCAAAAAAAAAGCTTAATGGTAAGGTCAGGCAGATGATAAATATCATCCAAGACAATAATCATTTTTTTAATTCAGACTCAACCGGAAAAAAAGCAGCTGGGGCAAATATGCATTTGGATTAATATTGGGGATCAAGTTTTTGAAAATTTTTATTCAAAAAAGAGGCTTCGGGGTTTGAATATTCCAGTAAACAAGTGAATACTTGGTGAACTCTTTTTGACATTGCTGTTTTGTATTGAACGGAGAAAAAATCACTGAAAACCCGGAGATTGCGAATGTATATAGGGGGAATTCAACTTGTATCTTCAGGAGGACAAAATGCCTTCTGAATTTGTGCACCTGCACCTGCACAGCGATTACAGCCTGCTGGACGGGGCATGTTCTGTTTCAGGCATAGTAAAAATGGCGGAAGCTTATAAGATGAGGGCTGTCGCCATGACAGATCACGGCTTCATGGGCGGACTCATAGACTTCTACCAGCAGATGAATGCCGCGAAAATAAAACCGATCATCGGCTGCGAAGCATATATTTCACCAACAACGCGCTTTGACAGGGACCCGAACAATCCGAACATAAGAGGCTTCCATGTCGTACTGCTGGCAAAAAACGAGGCAGGATATAAAAATCTCTGCAAACTCATTGCAGAGGCAAACCTCAACGGCATGTATTACAAGCCCAGGATTGACAGGGAAATCCTCGCAAAACACCACGACGGCCTCATCGCGCTCAGCGCCTGCATCAAAGGTGAAATCCCATCCGCAATACTCGACGGAAAAATAAAGGACGCAAAAAGGATACTCCGCGAATACCTCGACATGATGGGAAAGGAAAATTTCTATCTGGAAATAATGGACCACGGGCTTGAAGAGCAAAAAAAAATCAACAGGGAACTCATACTCCTTTCAAAAGAATTCGATGTGCCTCTTGTCGCTACAAATGATGTGCATTACCTGAAAGAAGAACACGCTAAAGCCCATGAACTGATGCTCTGCATTCAGACCCGTTCAACAATAAACGACCCTAAGCATTTCAAGTTTTCCAGCGACCAGTTCTATTTCAAGAACGGCGTCGAAATGAGAGAGCTTTTCAAGGAAGTCCCGGAAGCAGTGAAAAACACTCTGGAAGTGGCTGAAAAATGTAATGTTGTTTTTACCTTCGCCCCCGCCGCAAACCACTATCCCGTATATCAGATAGAAGGAAACACCGACCGGAAGAAATACCTGCGCGATATATGCCTTCAGGGAATAAGGGAACGCTACGGCTTCGAGCCTCTTGACGCTGGCTTGGACGCGGAAAAGAAAAAAACACTTGAACGCATGGATTATGAGCTGAATATCATTGATAATTCGCATTACACCAGTTATTTCCTCGTTGTGTGGGACTTTCTCCGCTACGCCAAACAGAGCGGCATTCCCGTCGGCCCCGGACGCGGAAGCGGCGCAGGCAGCATAGTGGCTTATCTTACGCGCATTACCGACGTTGACCCGTTGCGCTACAAACTGCTTTTTGAAAGATTTCTGAATCCTGAACGTATAAGCCCGCCCGACTTTGATATAGACTTCTGTGAACGCCGCAGAACTGAAGTCATCGAATATGTAAGGAAAAAATACGGCGCGGAAAATGTAGCCCAGATAGGCACTTACGGAACACTCAAGGCAAAGGCCGTCATAAAGGACATTGCCAGAGTCACGGGACACAGCATCGCGGAAAGCGACCTCATAACGAAACTTATTCCCAATGACCCTAAGATGACGCTGAAAAAGGCGATAGAAGCGTCCAGTGAAATGAGAGAACTGATAAATAAGGAAGCATGGGTAAAAGAAATTTTTGACTATGCCGAAGCTCTGGAAGGGCTCAACCGCAATATGACAATCCATGCGGCGGGGGTTATAATAGGTGACCAAAAGCTTAACGGGCTGGTTCCCCTCGCAAAAGGTTCTGCCGGCGAAATAATCACCCAGTACAGCGCCAAACCATGCGAAAACCTCGGGCTTCTGAAAATGGACTTCCTCGGCCTTAAAACCCTCACTATCATTCAGGACGCTATAGATAATATCAAAAAATTCAGGGGACAGGAAATAATAATCGACAATCTGCCACTCGATGATCAGCCTACTTTCAATCTATTGAACAGAGGCGACACCGTGGCTGTGTTCCAGCTGGAGTCTGACGGCATGCAGAACCTGTGCAGGCAGTTCGGAGTGGAAACCATTGAACACATAATAGCACTGATAGCAATTTACCGCCCCGGGCCAATGGAGTTTATACCCGATTTCGTGTCCAGAAAAATGGGCCAGTCCACCTTTGAGTACGAGCATCCCGCAATGGAACCCATACTGAAAGAGACGTACGGGATAATGCTCTATCAGGAACAGGTGATGCAGATAGTACAGGCGCTGGCCGGTTTCACGCCCGGTCAGGCGGATACCCTCCGCGCCGCCATAAGCAAAAAGAAAGTAAAGGATATCGAACTGCTCAAGGCAAAATTTCTGAAAGATGCACCGCCCTTTACAAAAATATCGGAAAAAACGGCAAATATAATATGGGAGAAAATTGCCAAATTCGCGGGTTATGGCTTTAATAAATCTCACAGCGCGGCATACGCCTTTCTCGCATACAGAACAGCATATCTCAAGGCTAATTATCCCGTTGAATTCATGACAGCTGTCCTCGCAAGTGAAATAGACAACGCCGAAAAAATAGCCTTCTTCATAAACGAATGCCGTGAGATGGAAATATCCATACTCCCTCCCGATGTGAACAGCAGCGATATAAATTTCACCGTCAACGGTTCGTCCATAAGGTTCGGGCTCGGTGCCATAAAAGGTGTCGGAAGCAATGCCGCAAACGCGATAATTTCCTCTCGCGAAAAAGAGGGCCCATTCAAATCGATGCTGGATTTCTGTGAAAGGGCCGGCTCCTCCGTAAATACAAGGATGCTGGAGCATCTGATACGTTCTGGAGCATTCGATACCTTCAAGGTAAAACGCTCTCAGCTCATAGAAATAACAGGGGCTGTCCTGTCCATGGCCCAATCAACAATAAAAGACAAGGAAAGCGGTCAGGGTTCCCTCTTCGATATGCTTCCTGAAGCGGAGCGCGAAGACACATTTGCCATTCCACTGCCTGACATACCTGAATTTGATGAAAACGAAATGCTGAAGGATGAAAAAGCCCTTCTCGGCTTCTATGTAACAGGGCATCCTCTCGCAAAATACGCGGAGCTCATAAAAACATTTTCTACTGTAAACCTCCTGAAAGCCAAAACATTGGAGCACGATACCGGAATAAAAATCGGCGGCATTATAAAAAGCGTTCAGAAAAGAAGAAGCAAAAAAGATGACAAACCATATGCGATAGTTCAGCTTGAAGACCTTGAAGGCTCTATGGAATGCATGGTTTACAATAAGCTTTTTGAGAAAGAACTGGATGAGGATTTAAGGGAAAACGACTCTACTATTTTCGTAAAGGACCTGCTTGAAGATGAGAAGCCTATATTTGTGGAAGCGTTTGTCAATCAGAGGGACGAGAACGAAGTGAAAAAACTGATTGCCGAAAAGATAGTCCCTATGTCCGCCGTATCCAAAAAATACACCAGGGAATTGCACCTGCACGTATTTGAAGTAAGCACAAAGCACAAAGATCTTGAGGATATAAAGGAACTCTGCGGAAAACACCCGGGAGAAAGCAGGGTCATATTCTGTGTGAAATGCGCCAACGGCGATATAGCCTACCTGGAAAGCTCCGATAAAACAAAGGTTTCTGTGGATGAAACGCTTCTCCATAAAATCCAGGAGGTTCTGGGAGAACGCCGTTACAAACTTAAAGCCGACAAAGCCGTTCCAATACAGAAAAACAGGTTCTACCGCAATGGCGCCAACGGCAAAAATGGGCAGGAAGCGCCATCACAGTAGAGACTTATCAGAGTCCCTTGAGGTAATGAAAGCCCTCAATAAATTTTTCATAACCGAGCTTTTCATATATTTTCTGCGCGGCTATATCATTTGACAAAGTGCTTACTGTAAATTTTGAATAGCCCTCTTCAAGCATTCTTCTTTTTATTTCCGCCTGCATTGCCTTGCCTATTCCCCTGCCCTGATATTCAGGATAAACGGCATTGTTTCCTATGTTGGCAATTCCGCGTTCAGTGTCATAGAAAACCGTGGCGTAACCTGTGACTTTTCCATTTATTTCACATACAACGGCCTTGTAGATATTTGCTTTCAGAGAAGCTTCGACTTCCCCATTTTTATATTCATGCCATTCCTTGCCGCCGAGTTTTTCCTTGAAGAAATCCTGACGCATTCTGTCGGTGCTGACAGGCCCGAATGCCTGTTTTGTAATCTCAAGGATATCAGGGATGTCACTGTGATACGCAGGACGTATCAGTCTATCGCCATCCTTTGTATAAGGATAAAAAGGTTTTGCGGACGCAAATTTCAGAATGAGTTCTTTTATGTAAACAAAATACTCATCGAGTTTCCGCACATTAACGTATTCTATTTTATCTTCAGGGGTGTGGAACTGAGGACGTTTCTCGTAGTGGTCGGAAAGCCACACATAGGGTATTCCGAACATGATTGCAGCGCCATGATCGCATGAGGGCAGAGTTTTTTCGCAGATCTTATATTTAAAAGGGGACGGGATTTCCTTCCACGCATCCATGAACAGCCTGGGCCCTGCCGTATAAACATTAAAACTGCCAAGCAGGTTTCCTATATCATCGATATCTATATGCGCGATACAATTCTCAACTTCATGGGCATGTTTTCTGTAAAAAGCCTTGCTTCCAGCGCCGACCATATCCAGACCGCCATACTCTTCACTCCCGTTAAAAACAAAATAAACAGTGGCTGGAAGCTTTTTCCCCGCAAATGTTTCAGCCAGCTCCATAACGACAGCAGTGCCGCCGCCGTCATCGGACGCGCCCGGACAGAATGCCGCCGTATCATAATGCGCCGAAACAGTAAGCCAGTATTTGCTCTCGCCAGGCACTTTGACAACGACATTCTGGGACTCATTGCGCATACGCTTATCATGTTCCACTTCCATAGTGACAATCTTTCCCTCCCGGGCCATCAACTCAGAAGCTGTTCGCCATGAAACCGCGACAGAAGGAAGACGTTTGATTTCAGGATAACGGATAATCTTACCGTTTATGAAATCCATAGTTGAACATATTACAATCAATCCGGCAAGTCCTCTTTTTTCCAAATCCAGAATGAAATTAATTCTCTCCTGGATACCTCCGCCATCAGGAAGGAGAATGCCTATTTTTTTCTCCAAATCAATATTATTACAGAGAGGATTATCGCACGTGCCGAGATATACAAGTTTGCCCTCGACTTTTCCGGCGGGTGAAAACTGAACGGGCTGAGAGACAAAAACTTTGCCGCTTTCCAGTTCTTTCAGTGTTGACTGCAACGCAAGATGCGACGGGCTTTCAAACGGCTCTATCCGGGCATCAATGCCCGATTCAATGAAAGTGTCCCTGATATATTCAGCGGCTTTCAGCTCCTCCCAGCTTCCCGGGGCACGGGGCCCCAGGGCGCACAAATCCTCAAGTCTCTTTTTAATTTTCATGAATTTTCTTTCTTACCTGTGCTTCATTTCAAATATTATGCCCAAGGCCTTATCTGGATGCTCGACCAGCAAATCAGCAGCAACGTTGGCTTTTTCCAACGGCATGGCATGGGTAGTCATGGGATCAACTTTAAGACGCTTTTCCGAAATGAGCTTTACTATTTCCCTCAGATTGCGCTGAGTGGTGAACTGCACAAACGCGTCCGGATAATCCTTGCCGTATTCATAGGCCGAGTCGTGATAGCCCGCGCCAGTCCTTGAAGAAGCTCTTATATCCACATTACCGGAAGCCGCGCCTCCGCCGACGGATATTTTACATCCGCCCACAAGAATAATCCTGCCCATCTGATGACCATCCGCCGAAACTTTCATACACTTGAGAACGGAGTTGAAAGCCTCGGTTGCTTCTCCGCCGAAAGCCATTATGGCAAAGTCCGCTCCATAGGGGGCCGCAAAAGCTTTTGAAGCCTCCACCGTGTCCACTTTCTTGAAATCAGCTATGTTTTCAATGCCGCATTTGCGGGCTGTTTTAATGCGGGATGGAATGCCCTCCCAACCGATAACTCTTGAGCCGCTGAGCATGGAAAGTTGTGCCGCCAGATTGCCTACAATGCCGAGACCTAAAATTATGCCGTATTCTCCGAGTTGAGGAATCGTCCTCCGGACAGCCTGCAATGACGTCGCCCCCAAACACGCATATGAAGCCTGTGCGTAAGTAACATTTTCCGGTATAGGCACCACAAGGTTTACAGGCACGCAGGCATAGCTGGCGTGCAGCGCCGCGCCTCCGCCCATCGCGGCGACACGCATTCCCGGCTTCAGTCCTTTGCAGTTGCCGTTTACTTTGACTATTTCACCTGAATTGGCATAACCGAAAGCAAATGCCTCTTTTTTCGGATCAGGGTTTGCCCTGAAATTTTTCACCGTTCCTATTTCCGTTCCCGGGCTTATCAATGAAGCATGTACCTTTATCAGAACTTCATTCATCTTCAGTTCAGGTACTTTTTCTTCCCTGGTCACAACTTCGCCGGTTCCCTTGATTAGAGCGACAAGTCTTTTCATTCAGTCATCCCGCCTTTCAATTTATGATTATAATACTTTTACAAAGTTGACATATAAAACTGTTACGCGTATATTATATCAGTTCAAATTCTTTTTGTATTTAGCATAAAAAACCATTTTTTAACAAAAAACGCCATGAAGATATTAATTCATTACAGAACGCCGATGCCGGAAGGGGATTTCGATACGCCCTGGCATTCGCATCCTTTCTGGCAGTTTGACTACTATGAAGATTCTCAAAGTGTGGGACTTCTGCTTGAGGATAAAACAATAAACATCAGAAATGAGAAAAAAATTATCCTTATCCCGCCTTATGTTACCCACAAAATAAAGGCCCAGGGCCCCTATATATGCTATGCAATAAAATTTGATTCTGAAAATCCTCTTTTCCTGAATATAAAACCTTCAGTGCTTCATCTGGGACTCTATGGAGGAATAATAGAGAAAATTCTGAATTATATCCCTGAAAAGAATGAACCCGACGTGCAGATAATGGCTTCTTACATAAACCTGCTTCTTCTGAATATCGCGAAGGAACAGGGCCCTGTCCCCGTGCCATCCGGAAAAGCAACTGATCATAGAATTGAAAGCGCCATTGTATATATCAAAAATAAAATCCTGGAAAAAATATCGCCACATGACGTTGCAAAGCACATCAAAATGTCCGTAACCCACTTCACAAGGATATTCAGAGCGGAAACCGGACATACGCCAATGGAATATGTCAGGCAACTCAGGATCCGCAAGGCGGCAGACATGCTGAAATTCTCGGATATGAACATAAGCCAGATATCCGATACGCTCAATTTCCCAGACCTGCACACATTCTCAAGAAGCTTCAAAATGGAAACAGGCGTTTCCCCCCGCGACTTCAGAAAAAAGAAAAAGAAAACATAAATATTCCGCCTTTGCTCTTCTCCTTTAAAAAGTATAAAACAGATGATATCTTAAAAGGATAAACCTTGAAAGGACAAATCATAATGTTTTACTATAAGAATTTTTTCTCTTTTCCAGCCTTCGCTTTATCCTTTTTACTTTCCATACAGGCCCTTTTCGCGCAGGGAATAATATCCAAAGCGGAGGCAGTGCGTCATTCTCAACAGATCGCCCACGCGCAATTTCCCGACGCGGATACAATAGTCACAGACGACTATCAGAAAATCGTTTACCAGCAGGATGGCACATCTGAGACATTATATGACACCTATGAAAAAGTCCTCACAGAAAAAGGAAAACGTGAAAAAAGAATATTTTCTCAATCATACACCGCCCAGTATTCAAAAGTAAAAATCGAACTTGTTGAGATAATCAAGCCGGACGGACGCTGTGTTGAAATAGACCTGAACAAAAATTCCCGTGAAATGACAGATCGCAATCAGATGAGCAGCAACATCTATGACCCCAACAGCAAATTACTGGAAGTCTCAGTGCCGGGAATTGAAATAGGCGATACTCTTCATACGGTGACCAAAGAAACTTTATTCAAAACCAGAGTACCCGATACATGGAGCGAATATTCGGTATTTCAAGGCGCGAGCCCCATCATAAAAAGTGTTCTCGAAATAGAGGGTCCCGATAAACTGCCTCTCGTAAATATGAAACTGAGAGATGAAGTCAAGGATAAGGTAAAATTCGTTTCAGAGAAAAAAGATGGCAGAATATCCTACAAGTGGACTGTCGAAAATGTTCCCCGCTTTTTCGAGGAGCCTAATATGCCTCCATACTGGACTGTCGTGCAGAGGCTTCTCGTAAGCACTATTCAGGACTGGAATTATCTCTCCAAATGGTACTGGAAACTATGCAAGCCCAGACTGGAAGCGACCACACCGGAAATGAAAGAAAAAGTAAAGGAGCTTACAAAAGGCATAACGGACAGACAGAAAAAAATCGAGGCGATATTCCGATTTGTCGCTCAGAAAATCCGCTATATGGGTATAACCACTGAAGACGTCGCCCCCGGATATGAGCCGCATGATGTGAAGATAACCTTTGAGAACAGATATGGTGTATGCAGGGACAAGGCGGCACTCCTTGCGGCAATGCTTCGTCTCTCTGGTTTTACAGCCTACCCTGTCCTCATCAGTGTCGGTCCGAAGAAAGACGCGGAAGTACCCAATCCCTATTTCAATCACGCCATCACATGTGTGGAAAACGATGACGACACATACATGCTGATGGATTCAACTGATGAAAACGCTACGGAACTCTTTCCAGCGGACCTCTGCGATAAAAGTTATCTGGTGGCCAAGCCGGAAGGCGATGTCCTCCGCACCTCCCCAATCATACCTGCCGAAAAGAATCTAATGATAATAGAAACAAAAGGCAAAATCGGACAGGATGACAAGCTCAGCGCCGAAACAACCCTAAACTTTGAGGGAATGAATGACAGTATCTACAGGGGATTTTTTTCAAAGATGAAACAGGAGGAACGCAGGCTCTTCTTTGAAGGCAAACTCAAAGACATAATATCAGGAGCGAAACTTGCGGATATAAAATTTACTCCCGATGATATGATGGATATATCCAAACCTCTTTCCATAAAGTTCAGTTATACAGCTGATAATTTTCTCGTCAGAGGCGATTCGGAATTAATGCTTTCACCCCCATGGCTGGGCTTCTCCTTTGGTCTCGTAAACTTCCTGATCGGCAAAACTGGACTCGAAAAAAGAAATTATCCGTTTCTCACCTATGTCGCCTGCGGCGTCAGGGAAAGTTTTGAACTTAACACTGAATATCCTTCATTAAAAGCGCTTTCTCTTCCCAAATTCACAAACATAAACAGCGATGAAATCCTCTGGAAAGAGGAACTAAAACAGTACAATAAATCCATCAAAGGCCAAAGCGAATTTCTGATCAAAGTTGTTGAATTTAACCCGGAGCAATACCTCTCTCTGAAAAAAGCCCTGCGTGAAATTGAGAATGATAAAAAGAGAATGGCGATTTTCGACAATCCCCGGCAGAAAGCCGATTACAGCGCCAAGGATACTGACGCTGTATTAATTGACGAAAACATCGAAATCACCGTTTTAGACCAAAATACCTGGAACTCCAGGCGCAGCGTAAAAAAACAGATACTGACTTTCTCAGGGAAAAAGAAAAATTCCGAAATAAAAATAAACTACAATCCCGTATGGGAAAACGTACATATATCAAAAGCCATAGTAACTGACGCAAAAGGCAATAAAAAACAACTCGATTCAAAGGAGCTTAACATAATGGATGCCGCATGGGTGGCATCAGCTCCGCGTTATCCGCCCGGCAAAACACTTGTAGCCAGTCTCCCCGGCGTTGACATCGGCAGCATAGTCGAATACACCATAGAAAGATCTTTCAAAGATAAACCATTCTTTTCCATCATCGAATATTTTCGTTATTCAGAGCCTGTCGTATCAAAAAAAGTCAGGCTCCTCATACCGGAAAAACTGGAAGCGTCCTTTTATATTCCTCCGGGCATGAAATCCAATTCGAATAAAGAAAAAAAAGACGGCAATACCATATATACATGGACAGCCAGTGAACAGAAAGCCGTCAAAATGGAAGATGACATGCCGCCATGGTGGAGCTTCAATCCCTCTGTTTTTGTATCAACAGGAAAAGTAATAACTTTTGCGGAATTAACAAATAAGCTCCTGAAAAGAGCGTCTGCAGATCAGAAAAAAACTGCCGAGACCGCTCATGAAATCACGAAAGATATAAGCGATGAAAAACAGAAAATCATAAACATCAGAAATTATATCGCTGAAAACATCAGAGAAGCCGGCCCCGACATCAATGAGTTACCCATGAGCTGTATAAGTCCCGCGGACAAGACCCTTGCTGACAGATACGGCAATAACCAGGACATCGCGGTACTCTTCTATTCGATGCTCCGCGAAACAGGCTTCAGGCCCGAATTCGTTATCGCGTCAAACTATCCCAATCTGAAACCGGTATTCAGTAACCTCACAAACTATCTCCAGCCTTTCGTTTTTGATACCGTACTTCTTCGCGTAAAGACAAAGGAAGGCTTCATATATCTCAATGACAGCAACCAGTATTCAAAAGCGGGCGCGACCTATCACAGCGGCAAACCGGCCCTGGTGCTGGACTCTGGAAAAATAGAGGAGATTACTCCGCTTCCCGGAATGGAAAATAAAACGGAACTCACATTCGACATAAAACTCGACAGTCACGGCAACGCTGAAATAAAAGAAACACATTTATATTGCGGAGTAAAATACGGCGAATTTCATAAACGCTTTGCTGAAATGCTCCCGGAAAAATTGAAGAGATATTACCAGGAGGCACTTGCTGAAATATCCCAAAGCGCTAAACCTCTGGGCAATCTCGTTACCGACTTCAATTCCTATCCGGGAATTGAACAAATATGCGCGTCCGTTCCTGATTTTGCCGTGAGGGAAAACAATTTCATGTACCTGAAACTGCCCGGAGATATCCTAGGCAATATAATCAAGGTCAGCGTTGAAAACAGGCATTTGCCGTATTATAAAAACCGAACTGTCAATAGGGTGCTCAATTACAATATATCCCTTCCAGAAAATATCAGGGATGTAAAAATCTGCCCCTCATCATTTGAGTGGACAGCGCCATCAGGAAGTGGATATATAAAACTGGATTCCAAAATCGGTTTAGATGATAAACAGGGAAAAATACTCGGAATTTCATGTGAGATAAAACTCTCTCCCATGTATCTGAATCAGGACGAATATAAGGAACTTCTTGAAATCAACCGCAAACTCTCGCATCCCGAGATGCAGGTAATTCTTCTCGAGGAAAATAAATAAGCGGAGCTCTTTCCCGTGAAAATAACAGAGGCCATAAAGTCATTTGAGAAACTCTTCGGCTGTCGTATCTCGCTTCACGACTACAGCGGCAGTTTTCGGGACAAGCCGGGTATGCGAGAATATTTATCACATTTCAATCCTTTCTGTGACTATGTGAAACACAGGAATATTAAAAATCTCAAATTATGCGTCGCCATGGACGCTGAAATTCTTCGCAAACATTTTTCAGAAAACCCGGTACCGGTATTCAAAATATGTCATGCCGGGGTGCTGGAACTCTGCGTTCCCGTGCTCTCCGGAACTAAACTTATCGGCGCCATGTTTGCGGGACCTTTTCATCCGCCCGGAGATTGTTATTTCCGGTCAGATATCCTGCGTCAGAAAACACTGCCTGCCAAATCCGGGCATTTTGAGAAACTGGCCCTTGCCAATCTTAAAAAAATTAAAGTGGAAAGTTTTTCGGAGCTTCTGAACATCGCGCTACTTCTCTCAGCTTACATAGGAAATTCCGTCGCTATCCAGAATCAACCTCTGTCCACCTATGGCCCTGATAAAAAAATCCTGCTCTTTTTTGAAAAAGAATTTGCGGCAAAAGACGTGTCTCTTGAAAAACTTGCCTCTTTTCTGAATCTTGGCCTTTCAAGAACAAGCCAATTGCTCAGGAAGCATTTCAACAAAACATTCTCCGAACTCCTGATGGAGAAAAGAATGGACTGTGCGCGTTATCTCCTGAAAGAAACTTTTCTGAGGACAGAAGACATCGCGCGAACATCTGGTTTTTCCGATTCATCTTATTTTTTCAGGGTTTTCAAGTCACGCAACCTGGGGGTCACGCCGAGTCAATACAGAAAAAAAGAAAGGACTTTCAGCCTGGAAGACGCTGAAGCAAAAATATAGAATTCTACCGGAATTTTACTGTTTCAATCCCATGCCCCTGCTTGAATTTATCAAAAACTGAACTCTCTTTTACTAAGAATAAATTTTCATGAGGTGAAAAATGGCTCTCTGGGGTGGACGTTTCAGTGCCGATACCAATAAAGATGTGGCGGAATTCACGGAATCGGTTTCTTTTGATAAAAGACTTTACAAATACGATATAGCCGGAAGCAAGGCCCATGCCGCCATGCTGGCCTCCTGCCGCATCATTCCAGAAAAGACGGCAAAAGCCATATGCTCTGAACTCGACAGAATATTAAAGAAAATAGAAGACGGCTCCTTTAAATTCACAACGGAACTCGAAGACATACACATGCACATTGAAAGCGCCCTTATAAAAGCCCTCGGCGATGAAGGCGCGCGCGTCCACACCGCAAGAAGCCGCAATGACCAGGTCTGCCTTGACATACGCCTTTACCTGAGGGATGAAATCAAATCAATAAGTTCCGGCATAAAGGCTTTTCAGAAAACTTTAGTTAAAAAAGCAAAAGCAAATATAAATGTAATAATGCCGGGTTTCACCCATCTCCAGCACGCGCAGCCAGTGCTCTTCGCGCATCATCTCCTGGCTTATGTGGAAATGCTGAAACGTGACAAAACAAGAATGCTGGACTGCCTGAAACGTATCAATGTTTTACCTCTCGGTTCCGGCGCCTTAGCTGGAACAACCCTTCCTATCAACAGAGAAACAGTGCGCAAAATACTGAAATTCGACAGCGTCTCAGGCAACAGTATGGACAGTGTGGCGGACAGGGATTTTGCCTGTGAATTCCTTTCCGACCTCGCTATTTTCGCAATGCATATTTCACGCTTCTCCGAAGACATCATACTATGGAGTTCCCAGGAGTTTAATTTTATTGAGCTTTCTGATGCCTTCTGCACGGGTTCAAGCCTTATGCCGCAGAAAAAAAATCCAGATGTCGCCGAAATATCACGCGGCAAAACCGCAAGAGTTTACGGAGACCTCATGGCTCTCCTGACTTTGTGCAAAGGTCTGCCCATGACATACAACAGGGATCTGCAGGAAGACAAGGAACCTCTCTTTGACGCAATCGATACGGTCAATAAAATACTCAGTGTCTTCCCGCCCATGATAGCAACGATGGAACTCAATAAAAAGAGAATGCTTGAAGCAGCTTCCGATCCCGCGCTCATGGCTACCGACCTCGCCGAAAAACTCGTTGAAAAAGGCGTTCCATTCAGAACAGCCCACCACAAAGTAGGCTCTCTTGTTAAATGGTGCAGGGAAAACAAACGCAGCCTGAATAAACTCAATCTGAAAGAAATGAAGCTCTCAATACCGGAAGCGTCTGAAGACTTTCTGAAACTCTTCTCTCCCGAAAGCAGTGTGTCAAAACGAGAAGTTTATGGCGGTACCGGCCCTGGACAAGTAAAAAAACAAATAGAACTCTGGCTAAAAAAACTCTAGGCTGAACAGAATAGCAACCAACTGCTAATACAGGGCCTTTCCCTGAAACTTTCTCTTGCAAGGTCAGTCCGCCTTGCCGCATACGGCGGCGACAACGCGCCGCCCTCCACGATTTTCGTTCTTTTACGCTCGACATGGAGGGATTTGCTTCGTCAAATCCGTCTTTTGGAAACCTCACACAAGGCGGGTTGACCGATTACTTCCTCTTTAAAAAAACATAAAAAAATTCCTGCCGCTATTGACAATGCCACCGGTGGCATTTATAATATCCTTATACAGATAAAAGGGAAACTATATGAAGATATCAGATTCAAAATTCCTTGCTTTATATATAATCAGCATCCCCTTTCTTCCGTTATTTGCCCAATCTCCTGAAAATAATAAAATTAAAAACTGCGGCTTTGAGGAACTGACCGGAAAAACGCTGCCACTTCACTGGAACATAAAAGAGTGTGTTAATTCCGATCAGGAATTTTCTATCTGTAACGATAAAAATCTTTTAAGAAACGGGGCAAATTGCCTGAAGATAGAAAGGTATAATGAAAAAGCTGAACTCATTCCATTAGGTCAATCCTTGAACATGGAATTTACGGCAGGAGAAACAATACGTTTTGGCGGATATATAAAGTCACTGGAAGATTTCGGCGGTGAAACATGTTTTGTGTTAAGCGTTGTCGATGGAGAGAAGAAAATGTCAATTACGTCAAAACCTGTTTCGGGAAAAGTTTCAGAATGGGTATTATCTGAAGGTGAATACCGTTTTAAATTCAATGGTAAACTCAGGTATGCGGGGATTACCTTCAGGCCTGTTTCTTCATACATAGATAAAAAAACTAAAGAGAAAAAACAGGCCCGCGGCATTTTTCTTTATGATGATGTTTTCGTAGTAAAAACAACTGAAAAATAAAAAAGGAATGGAAATGAAAAGCAATACATGCGCGCTGATGATAAGCTTATTTCTTGGACTTTCAGGAATTTCACTTTACAGCAATAATGAAAAATTTGATATAATTCCTTTTCCACGGGAGATTAAATTAACCGGCACGAATGTCGATATTTCCAAATGCGCAATAGTATGCGCCGACAAAACGGAACAATACATGATTGCGGCGGCGGAGATAAACATGAAAATACGGGAACTTGGCGGAGCTGAACTGCCTGTTTTTTCTGAAAAGGAATTCTCATCTCAGCGCAGTTCGTTTTCCTCTGTTATAATTATCTGTCTTGATAAAAACAAAAATATTCTCTCCAGTTTCGGCGCTGAAAAAATTCAGAATGTCCCTCAAACACAAGGTTATGTAATTGATTTTGTCACTAACGAAAAGCAAAATATATTTGTTCTGGCGGGACATGACAGCATCGGAATGATGTATGCGGCAATAACATTTCGTTCGCTTATAAAAAGCAATGAAAAAGGAATTTACATTATCGCGTGTACTATCAGGGATTGGCCTGATTTCCAATACAGGCATGTAGGCAGGCGACAGCCTGTGCCATATAACGGCGAAACTGTTTTTGATGCTCACAGAAAATATATCGACTGGCTTTTCAGACATAAAATCAATTATATAAAATTTGATGCACAGCTTCCTCGGACAGATTCTTTTAAAATCAGCGCTTACGCAAAAGCCAGAGGCATGAAAATATCATTCCCTGTTCCATCTGAATGGGGTAAAAGTCTTTTCTCCGTAGGCAAAGCGGGAAACCCTGATGATGATAAGATATTTAAGGACAGAATTAAAGCAAAAGGGGATTATTTCTGCTGGTCGGAAGATGAAATACTTAAGAAAAGAGCGTTGAGATTGGCCGAATACATGAAAGCTGTAGGCGCTAATTCTTTCATGCTTCACGCTGTTGACGGAGGCGGGGTACTGGACCCTGAATTATGGAGTTTGCGATGCGATAAGTGCAGAAAGCGTTTTGGTGATGACAGAGCGACAGCAGACGCCAATATATTTAATATAGTTGCCCAAACAGTCAGGGAACATATTCCTGATGTTGACGTGGAACTTGTAGTGTACCCGTATGGCGCGTCCTATTGGGATTATGAAACCATGAAAAAAGGACACCCGGCGCTTACAAAAGAAACATGGGAGAAAAATATTATTAGATATCAGAAGAAATTATCTCCTCTGCTTCCCAAGAATGCTTATGTTGTGCTTTGGCTTGGAACAAGGGACGCAACTGAACTGGTAATGAAAGGATATAACGAGGGAAGACAGCCTCTGTGTATTTATTTCGAATATATTAATCCGGGCTTTCTTGGATATCTTTGCACATCCGTAAGATATGTTGGAACAAATTTCTTCCAAGGAACACCTCAGATAATTCTGACCGCGGGAAATAAGAATTTCAATCCTGTTCAGGAGTTGCTTGACGCACAGTTTTATTGGAACACAAAAACTCCAGGTTGTGAAGAGTATAGGGGCGGAATATATTCGCATGCTTCTTCCGGAGAATATTACGATATCCTAAAGGATGATAAAGAACCTGAAATTATAGTTAAAAATATTGTTCCCTCGATATGTAAAAATCTATGGGGAGAAAAAAACGGAGTGAAACTTGCCGGACTTTTCACCAGCGGCCTGAATCCCCTGCTTGTCGCTGACACAGGCAAAGTGCTTTCAAGAATAAACAGGGCCAGGAGGTCAGCCGGTCTTGAGAATCTTGAAATGAGCACGTCAATGATGAAAGAACAATTCACGGCAGCGTCAAGCGCGCGTAAATCAATAGAGGGAATTGAAACATCTGAGAATGCGTTCAAAAATGAAGATTGGTCTGAACGTTTCATTCCTGATTATTATGCGGAAATCAACTTTCTTGAGACAATAGCAGGCCTCAGATATTACTTGCTTTCAGCGTCAGATTTAAGAAATAAAAATGATAATCCCGGGGCGCTTAAAATTATAAATTCCGCTATTGAATTCATGAAGAAGGCTGAAAAAGAAATAGAAAATTCGAAAAAACTCAAAACTTGTTCAGTTAATAAAGATGCATACCTGAAAGATATTGAAGTATACAAAAAGGCTATCCTTGATTTTGGAAAAAAAATAGCGTCTGAAAAATCCATAAGCATTGCTCCCCGTGTCATAGACGGGAAGATTAAAGTCGCAATCTATAATGCCACTGGAGACAAAGGAAGAAGCTCCGGATATCTGAAAATAAAGGAAATATTGGACGGAGAAAAAGATTTTCAGGTTGAATACATAAAAGATTTATCAATTTCAAAGCTCACAGAATATGATTGCCTCATCTTTCCTCAGAGTATTTTAGGCGCAAGCACTGGCAAAGATGATTATTTCAATTCCATCAGTCGCTTCGTGAATGACGGAGGCAGGGGAGTTATATTTTATCATGACGCCTGCGCTTATCTGAGAGGTGAATTCGGAGAAAAAGCGGTGTTTCCCGAAATATGCGCAAAGGGAACTTACGGCGGATGGAAAAACAATAAATATATTGTCTCGGCAACGCATCCCTCAATAAAGGGATATGAAGAAGGCTCAGTACACAGCCACGTTTATGACGACCATATACTCATAACACCTGGAAAAGACGGAACAATTATAATGAAAGACAAGAACGGAGAAGCCGTCGTTGTCGCAGGAAAAGCTGGAAACGGAAGAGTGATTTATGATGGAACTATTATATACCCCGACAAGGAAGATACGGTAATCACCGAATTTGACAGAAAGAGACTGATAAATTCAATTTTGTGGCTTGCCGGAAAATAAAACAGAAAGAAGCGTCCATGAAAAATACCACAAAAACTATTACTATATATGACGTAGCGAAAGATGCCGGAATCTCTCCGCGCAGTGTCAGCCGCTATTTCAACGCGCCTGAAAAGCTGGGAAAACCGACGCGCGAAAAACTTGCGAAAGTTATTAAACGTCTGCATTTCAGGCCGAATGTTTACGCCAATCGAGTTTCAAATCAGAAAAAAGATGTGGTTGCGGTCATGGCATATTATAAAGAAGACTATAAACTTACAATACATCATTTAACTCTTTTAAGTTATATAAGCTATCAGTTGAGCCTTTGCAAAAAAGACCTGCTTTTGATTGTGGCAAACCACGAAAACGAGGAAAGCATCATAAAGGAAAGTCTTATGCTCAGTAAATTTGACATACTTCTTCTTCTCAACCCTCCAGGCCCTCTCATTCTTGAAGAACTGAAATCAATGGATTTCCCAAAAATCACAATAAACTGGAAACCTAGAGAAAAAATGCCTTCTCACGTCTGTATTGGCGTTGACGGATACAAGGCGGGGATGAAATTTGCAAGAGCTCTATGGAAGAAAAACTATCGCAATATCCTTTATGTAGGCCCTCATTACACGAAAAAAGAAGCAGCCCCTCACGGAAAAGCAGTCCTTGATCTGTATAATGGCAAAGGGAAACAAGCACACTGCGATTTCATCCGTTATTTACCCGATGATTGCGGAAGCCATGCAGATCGTGCCAGAAAAATTATTAGGCAGGTACTGAAAAAAAACATGCTGCCTCAGCTTATTGTATGCTATAATGACTATATAGCAAGCATCCTGATGAGCGTTGTACGTGAAGCAGGATTAAAAATACGTATTGCCGGTTACGGAAACAGTATATTAAATGATTACATACTGCCGACTTTGACAACAGTGAAAATGCCATGGGAGGAAATGGTGAAAACTGCTGTCGACCTGCTGATTGACTGGAATGAAAAATATGATGAGCAAACTGATTTCATAGAATTTGAATCCAAAATAGTCTGGGGAACTTCCACGTAAAGGAAAAGAAATGAAAAAGGTAAGAATAACAGAAAAATCCATCCAAAGGGCCGCGTCGCGGGAAAAAATGCCGGACGGATTCAGACAGAAAACAGGGGATAGTTTTATGCGTTTCATAAAATATATTTTTACTTTAGTCGAGCTCCTCATTGTGATAGCGATAATAGCAATCTTGGCGGCACTCCTGATGCCCGGATTAAAGAACGCCAAAGATAAAGCCAAGGAAATAAGTTGTGTAAGCCGGATGAAACAGCTTTTCCTGGGAATGGAAGGGTACTCTAATGACTTCAACGGCTGGCTGCCTCAATGCGTTTTTGCCACACAGGAAGTATTATGGGACAGGCAGATAGCGGATTATGTGGGTTACCGTAATAGCGGTGCATCCTCCACGTGGGGGCCTCCTGTATTTCACTGTCCATCTGGAACACCCTATTACGCCGATACCAACGTTGGAAGAAGCAATGGTTATTTAATGAACCGTTATGTCGCTGAAAATTATGACGGTGTGATGGGGAAAAATATGCATGCAAAAGTCTCCGACACAGGACTCCTGTTTGACGGATACATTCCGGCATGGAACTCTGAAGGCAGAACAGGAGAAACAAACACGGGACGATCATATATGTATAGTGGCAGAGAACCATTCCTGCAGTATCGCCATAGCTCAAAAATCAATGTTTTGACAAAGGGAGGTATTGTCAAAAGCTGTAGGCCACTTTTGGATAATTACCCCAAAGATATTGTAAAGCTCGCGTTCGCAGACGGGCGATGGTTCATGAATGGAGAATATGGTCCATAAATTATAAATCTAAACGAAAAAAGGAGAGATATTGTTTATGAAAGAAAAACGTATGGGTGTCGGTTTTATAGGTTGCGGCGGGCATTGCTGCGGCTCCAATATTCCCTGCGCGGCAAGAAATCCCAAACTGAAGATCATAGGCTTCTGCGATCTCAGACAGGAACCGCTTGAAAAATTAAAGGAACAGTATAATTCGAAATTTATAACAAATGATATGGAACGCATTTTCAGCGATCCTGAGATTGGAATGGTGATCTGCGCGACAAAACCTGACTTTCGCCTCCCCGTGATGGAACTGGCTGTAAAATACAAAAAACCGCTTTTTGTAGAGAAGCCTGTTGCCTATACCTATGAAGATACACTGAAAGCTGTATCTATAATGAAAAATTCGGGAGTGCCTTTTATTGTCGGCTTCAATCGCCCCTACAGTCCTATGATGCAGGCCATAAGGCCCATATATGAACGCCAGAAAAATGGAAACACTCTTATAAGTTACCGCATAGTAGGTGAAGGTCATATCTGGCCACCGGAACATCAGCACGCTGTTTATGTGAAAAAGGAATCCACTGTTCTCCATGAAACAACCCACATCTTTGATCTCCTGAACTGGCTTACCAGAAGCGCTCCGGTGAAAGTTTACATGACAGGCGGCGGTAATATCGATAACATGATAACACTCACATATCCTGATAATGTTTTCTCCAACATAATGGCAGGTGACAATGGTACGGTCGGATATCCCAAGGAAAAAATTGACATCAACACGAATTACGGCACCATAGTAGGAGATTTCTTTGCCGAAATGTGGGCAGTGCGATGCGGAGATGACTCGGGAAAAACCCTTTTTCCCTACATGTGGAACGGGAAAAAAGGAAAAATGAATGGACGCAAATATGCCGAAGTTCTCTGGAAATGGCGCGATGGAGTAACGGAAGAACAACGCAAAACCGGGCATTATTTCGGAGAGTTTCCCGCTATAAGCAAGGGACATTATGAGCAACAGGAATATTTTCGCAAATGCATTATTTCGGGGAAGCCTCCGGAGACAGATGTTCTTCGCGGAGCAATAGCAAACATCACCGGTTGGAAAGCTGTCGAGTCATGGCAGAAAGGCCAGGTTGTAGATTTGGATTTCTCATTTCTGAATGAGTTATAAACGTCCGGCAAACGTGGAAAAACGTTTAATTTTCCCTTGTCTGTTTTTGCTTGCTAAAGCTTTGCAAGCGAAATTGACCGGGACTTATGTTGTTGTTTTTTCTGAAAAGGCGACAGAAATAGTTTACGTCATCATAGCCGCACATAATGCCAATCTGCTTAATCGGCATGTAGGGATCCGTAAGAAGGCGTCTGGCATAACGCATTCTGAGAGACTGAAGATATTTTAAAGGGCCATAACCGAAATGTTTTTTGAAAAGAATATTGAGGTAGCTTGCGCTTACCCCGCATCGGCTGGCTATGGCATTTACAGTAAGTTCCCTGGAAATATCCTCCTCTATGAATTTAACCGCCTTCATTATGGAAGGGTGAATGCTTTCGAGAAAAAGAGGTTTCTTAATAAGGGTTTTCAGTCGTTCTATAATGGCGAGAAGAATACTGCATGTCTGCACTGAAACATCTTCATGCGAAAACCTGTAGAGTTCCACTATGTCTGTAATCCAGCGGGAAAGCCATTTATCGCCCGCAAGTGAAAGCTCGCAGGGTCTATTAAAAGGATTTTTTCCGTAAAGCTTAAAGCTTATGTAATTCGTCATCGTGTGCGCATGATTTATCTGGTTATGCAATGTCTCAGGAGGAATTATAAACAGTGAATCCGGGGCGCCTTTCAAATGGACGCCTTTTACGTCTATGCCACAGTTACCTTTTGTTACAAGGATGAATTCAGTGCCTTCGTGGACATGCGTGATTACATTGTTTTTTCCCAAAAAAGAATTGGCGTTCAGTATTCTGATATTTTTCATATTGCACCGTATAATAATTGTTTTGTGCTATATAATTATTTTTATGTCTATATGAGAAATCCTTTATATGTCGTAAAATATACTATATAACAAAAAAAGAAAGGGCTATAGCAAATGAAAACAAATTCTCTCAAAAGAAAAATAACAATACTGGACACAGACATAGGAGACGACATAGACGACACATGGGCATTGGCAATGGCCTTGAAGAGCCCTGAACTTGATCTAAGGATGGTATCGACAGCATATCAGGACACCGAATACAGAGGACGGATAGTCGCAAAATTTCTTAAGATCGCGGGAAGGACCGATGTCGCGGTCGCGTTGGGACCGCAGGACTACGAAAAACCTGAAAACAAAAGACAGATGAACTGGGTTAAGGATTACGACTTAAAAAGCTATGGCGGCAAAGTTTTCAGCAACGGGATTGACGCTATGATTGAATTTATAATGGCGGCAGAAGAAACAGTTACAATTATCTGTATCGGCCCGGGAACAAATATTGCAGCCGCTCTTGAAAAAGAACCGCGCATCGCGGAAAAATGTTTTTTTGCCGGCATGCACGGATCAATTCACTGGAGCCACAGAAAAGAGAATAAAGTCATTCCGGAATATAATGTTGTCAGCGATATTAGTGCCGCGCAGAAAATATTTGAAGCCAACTGGAAAGATATTATCATCACGCCCCTTGATACTTGCGGCAGAATAAAATTGAAGGGTAACTTATATGAGAGCATAAGGGAGGCAGATGACATTGTTTTGAAAACACTCATAGAAAATTATGAAATCTGGTCAGGAAAAAAAGATATGACAGAAAGTTCAATTCTTTTCGACACTGTCGCGGTGCATCTCGCGTATTCCAGAGAATTTCTGTCAATAAAAGATATGAATATAGGTGTTGACAAAAAGGGTTATACCGTTATTGATGAAACAGCCAAAGCCTGTCAGTTTGCAATTGAATGGACAGACATGGATGGCTATGAAAATTATCTTGTAAAGCGACTTCTTTCACCTACAGTAAATAAAAAAGGTGAGTCATGAGAAAACCGAAGATATCAGTGCTGGGCGCGTCAAATTATGATCTGGTAAATTATATACGGACTTATCCAAAACCGGGAGAAACCATACACGGCCTGAAATTCCATACAAGCTGCGGCGGCAAAGGCGCAAATCAGGCTGTAATGGCGGCAAAGCTCGGAGCTGAAGTTTCTCTCATAACTAAAATCGGCAATGATATTTTTGGTAAGGCAATGCTGAAAAATCTGCTGGACATGGGCATCAGCAATAAACACATTTACATCTCGGAAAAAACGCATTCAGGCATTGCCACAATTATGGTAGGGGAAGACGGAAACAATTCAATTGTCGTCATACCAGGCGCATGCTCTGAAATCACAGACGAAGAGTTTGCAAAGGCTGAAAAAACAATTGCCTCATCCGATATTTTTATCTGCCAGCTGGAAATACCGCTGGATATTAATCTCAAAGCAATGCGGACAGCCGCAAAAAATAATGTCAGGACGATATTCAATCCCTCCCCCTGCCCTGAAAATATTCCGTCCGAAATGTTATCGCTCTGCACTCTGCTTTGTCTGAATGAAATAGAAACGGAACAATTGACCGGAACACAGAATCCGGAAAAAGCGGCGAAAGAACTTATATGCAAAGGACCTCGTGAGATACTTATTACGCTGGGTACGAAGGGGGCTTTTTATTTTTCTGAAAATGAAAAGTTTTTTGTGGCGGCGGAGAAGGTGAACGCCGTTGATACGACAGGGGCAGGAGACTGTTTTCTCGGAACCTTCGCATATTTCTACGCAAACGGAGAAACTGCATCCAGTGCAGTAAAGAAAGCCTGTCATGCAGCCGCCCTGAGTGTATGTTCACAAGGCGCTCAGAGCAGTTATCCGTCCGCTGAAGAAGTAAAAGGCTGATTACTTCTTGTTCTTCCAATCGAGTGCTCCTACAGGACACTCTTCTATACACGCTCCGCAATCTTTGCAGTAAAGAGGGAGAGGCTTGCCGAAAGCCGTTTCGACTTTGCTGTAAAAACCACGGTTTTTCAAACTGAGAAGATTTTTATTGACTACCTCACCGCAAACCTTGATGCAGACGCCGCATTTGATGCACTTCATCCGGTCCTGTATAATCTCAGGATGCCTGTTGTCATAAGAGACTGAAAGATTTTTTTCTCCTTTTATGGCATCAGGACTGGAGCCGTATTCTTCAGAAAACTTCTTGAGTTTGCATTCGGATTTGGCAGTACAGCTGCATTCGATACAGCGTTCTCCTTCCTTCATCATCTCCTCTTTTGAAAAAGTAGAAGCAACCTCCTTGAATGTATTTTTTCTGTCCTCAATGTTTGCGAAATGCAGATTGACCCTTTCGGCTTCTGAAACTTCTTTCAGATAAACAAGCCTGTCCTTTGCCAGGCTCTGCCAGTGGCCTCTGGAAACATTTATCGGCTCCGGTTCGACTGTCTTTGAACCGCTGAGATAATCGGAAATGCCAATAGCTATTTTCCGTCCTCCCGCAACGCCTTCGACGACAGTGGCGGCACCGGTTACACAATCGCCGGCGGCAAACATATTTCCAGACACGCAATATGTTTCATTGCAGACTTCGATATCACCCCTCTTTGTAATTTTCAAGCCGTGCGCGGCATCGGTGCCCTGCCCTATCGCGGCAATCACGGTATCAGCTTCGACATCATATTCAGAGCCATTGACGGGAACGGGTTTCCGTCTGCCGGAAGCATCGGGTTCGCCGAGTTCCATTTTCTGGCAGGTCAGAATAAGTTTGCCGTTTTCTCTTCTGAGTTTCAAAGGCGCAATAAGAAAACAGAATTTGACGCCCTCTTCCTTTGCCTCATGTATTTCTATTTTTTCAGCGGGCATTTCGGCTTCCGTCCGGCGGTAATAACAGGAAACGTCACTGCTTCCAAGTCTTACGGACGTACGGAGGCAATCCATCGCGGTATTTCCGCCGCCTATGACAATCGTCTTGCCGGGGTTTTGGCCTTTCCAGTCATTCAGGGAAAGTTTTTCCAGCCATTCAATTCCTTGTTTCGCCAGTTCTTCGCCTTCAACCCTCATGGAGCTGGGCTTCCAGCATCCGATAGTAAGGGCTACGGCGTCATACTGCTTTGCCAGCTCATCAAGCTGAATATCTTTTCCGAGTTTTTTATCGCATTCGATTTTAATGCCCATTTCATAGAAATGCGCGATTTCCCTGTCGAGGATTTTTTTAGGGAGCCTGTATTCGGGGATACCGTAACGGAGCATGCCGCCGGGCTTGGGCATTTTCTCGAAAATAACGGTGTCGATACCAAGCCTGCGCAGAAAAAAAGCGGTGGAAAGACCGGCTGGACCTGCGCCTACAATGGCTACTTTTTTACCTGTAAGGGGCGGCAAATCCTCTTTGTATGTGTCGTAGTAAAGGTCTGCGGCAAGGCGCTTGAAATCATTAATCGCGACAGGTTTGCCGGTAACGTTCTTGCGGCAGTCCTTTTCGCAGAAGCGGGGACATACCCGGCCTATGCTCATGGGAAGAGGAATGCGTTCCTTTATAATCCTCAACGCTTCATAAAAGTCTCCTTTGCGTCCGGCGCGGACGTATTCCTCCACAGCGGCATGAGCGGGACAGGCGATGGTGCAGGGAGCTTCGCAATCGCCCTCGTGTTCAGATAGAAGCAGGTTGAGAGCGGTGCGCCTCATGTCTTTAACCTCCTCAGAAGAAGCGTCAATCTCGGCACCTTCGACTGGACGGGACGAACATGAAGGAATGAATTTTCCTGTTTTCAAATCCTTAACCACGCATACAAAACAAGACGTAGTGATCGATATTTTCTCGTTATGGCAGAGAGTCGGAATGTTTATGTCGTTATCTTTGGCAATTTCAAGGATAGTCTTTCCCTGTTCGACCTGAAGTTTTTCTCCATTTAAAGTTATATTTATTTTGCTCACTTTGCAGAACCTCCCATGGTTTTTCCGCCGGTAAAGCCTTCGCCCCTCTTCGTGCGCGATATGGCCTTCTTCGGACATATTTCAATACATGTATTGC
>Ga0209417_1001904_pt1 | contig 35640 bp, 29 predicted proteins | sample RifGroF2_FD_184002 | JGI IMG/M metagenome (GOLD analysis project Ga0209417, IMG submission 184002) | Groundwater microbial communities from Rifle, Colorado, USA - Groundwater F2 (SPAdes) (version 2) | ecosystem: Environmental > Aquatic > Deep subsurface > Groundwater | place: Rifle, Colorado... | reverse complement strand
ACGACATCAAGAAAAAACAGATAGTATCGATTGTGCTGAAACAGGCGAATTTTAAAATAGTTTAGCTGGCAGTCCTTGGGACTGCTCACAGCCGTCAAGCCCCTCGCTTTGCGAGGGCGTTATGACTATCAAGCTTAAAACCGGCTTCTGCATAAAACTGGCTGTCATTACTAAAAACAGTATTTATAGGGTTTTTTTCAGGGGGCATTAGTTTTAGTTTTTTTGTAAGGCGATCAAATATATAGGGACATTTTACACTAGTTTTCTCATTTAAAAGGCCGGTGGCCATGATTTTGATAAACCTTCTATCTGGACTAAATACTAACTGATTAACCAAGCTGCGGGGATATGACGCAAGAGGGAGATCTATTTTATATCCGCGATCAAAGTTTTCTGTGTTGTAGACATAAACAGAATCTGTTGCACCTACGGCTAAAAACTTTCCATCGGGGCTAAAGGCAAGGGTATTTATTTTCTTGAGTAGGTCGATTTTTTTGTTCCAGGTAGTTTTGTTGTTGTTAGCGAATATTGGATTGTTGAGATCACATATTAAAAGTGTTTTGTCTTTGCTCGTTACCAGGTATTTTCTATTGCTACTCAGTTGTGGTGTTGTATCGCTTCCCGTTGTATCGGGCAGTTGGAGTCGTTGTGTGGAAGAGGTTTGTTGGCTATTCAAATCCCAGATGTCGACGTCCCCCTCTGAGGTAACTGTAGTGAGGGTGTCTTTTTGTGAATGGTAAGAAACATTGAGTATATTAGCTTTGTATTCTCTGATTTGTGATGAATGTTGCTCATTTTCTTTTAGGCTAAAAGTTCTCAGCCATTTCCCATACACGCTTATTATTCTATTATCGCCAAAAATGAGATAACCACTATCGCCAAAACGCTCTTCAGGGTGCAACTTAAAGTTTTCCTCTCTGTCCAATTTCCCCGATTGAACATCATAAATTTTAAGTTCTTCCGGTGTGCTAATCGCAATTTTTGTTCCATCGGGGCTGAAGCCAAATGCGCTGCCAAGTTCATACTTTAATGAGTGAATTTTGATTGGGTTTGGGAGAAGCCTAAGGGGATGGCAACTATTTTCAGGTTTGGGAGCTGATTGAGTCGGTTGTTTTGGGTCTTCTTCAAAACTTTCCAAATAATTCTGTTTAAGTTGCTCTTCTTCTTCAAAATATTCCAGGTATTGCTTAAGCATTGTATTTTGATTGTGATCACGGAGACAGAGTTTTTCGAATTCCTCTTTATCACTTTCGGTAGCAAACCCTGTTGTTAAACCTGTGACGCATTTTTGGATCATCAGCTCTTCGAGTGTATTCAGAACGGTTTTATCGAGATTTTCACCCTCTGGTTTTTGTAAACATTCTTTCTCGATCTCTTCTATGGGTTTTTTTAACTCTGTATCCATATCTTTAAGATACTCTTTATCGTAGGCTTCAATGATAGTTTTGAGATCTTTATCCTTGTACTTCTTTTGAATGTTCTCTGCGCCGAAAGCAGTGTAGGCGATGCTGCAGAGGAGCGTGAGGGCTAATCCGCTTGTGAGTGGCTTAATAAATCTATTTTTCATAATAATTTCCCTTTAAATTCTACTTATTTTAATGATTAGACCGGATAGAGTATGTTTTTTACAGAGAACATATTTTTGAGCGGCTCTTTTACCAGGATAGGCTGTTTCTTGAAGAGTCGGTTAATGAGCCGTCCCAGTATTTGTGTATAGGCAAAGCGTGTTGCTTTGTAACCCAAATAGAGTGCAAGCCCGGTACAGGCTGCACCTACAACGACAATGCCACCAAAAACGAGCCAGTGCTTTAGAGGAAGCCCTTGTGAAAGTCTATAGTCTTTTTCGATCGCTTCAGGGAGTGATTTAAAAAGTTCTTTTAGATTTTCATCTTTCTTAAAATCGAACTGTTTTGCTGGGTTTAGTGCAATTGCTTTTACCAATGCATATTGGGTAACAGAAAGTGGTGCCTGTACTTGATTGACCTTAAAACCACCATTAAGTCCACTTGGGCTTATGCAATGTTGACTGTTGCCGCTAAAGACAGGATGTACGTTTGAGGTGCTCACATTTGGAAACAGTGAGCCGAGAATTTCGGTGTTAGTGGTAAGGTCAAAGAGGTGTGAATCATTCTGCCCTAGTATCTCGCTATCTCTAAAGTATAAGCATTTGATTATAGCAATCATTCGATTGTCAGTGCTTATAGTTATATTTTTAATTTTTGCAGGGTTTGTAGATTCATTTAGTTTTGTGACTTTTAAAGTACTTTTGAGTGTGTAGTTGTTTGCATTGTAAATATAAACGGTATCGGTTGTTCCAACAGCAAAAAGAGCTCCATCATCGCTATAGACAAGGCTATTGATCTGACCATCGACGGTAATCCGATAGTTTTCTTTTACATGTCCATTTGCAAGAACTTGTTGATTTTTAAGCTCATAAATCAAAGCAGTGTTGTTGAGAGTGGCGGCAATATGCAATTTATGCTTGTTACACACGGGAGCGGCGTCAGATGTGTTTGTTGTGACTAACGTAGGCATTGAGAATTTTTTTAGGTCTGAAGTTGTGACATTGTGCTCCAAGTCCCAGGTTTCGATAGCCCCATTGGCCAAGAGAGTCGTGATAATTTCTTTTGTTGAATCGTAGCTGACATAAAGGGGTGTTTCGGTGCAGATTTTTTGTTGTGGTATTTTGTTGTTATCTGAGTAATTGTATGTTCTGATCACTTTCCCTTGAACGCTTACAATTGTTCCATCGTGGCCAAAAATTGCAAAACCATTACCCTTGAGCGCACGCGCATCCACTTTTTCTTTGAATTCATGTGAATATCTCGATTTATCTGTGTCGTTGGCGCTATAGACTTCAATTTTGTTTGGTGTACAGCGTGCAAACATTCCGCCAGAGTAGCTTAAGCAATAAGTAGGGTCAGGGAAAGACAAAATCTCTCCTGAAATAAATGCGGGTTTTGGAAGTATTCTAACGGGTGAAGGGCTGTCGAGGCCGTCAAGATCAACACAACCATCTTTTTTGTCAAGATCTTTGTGGTACTTAACTTCCTCTTCTCTCAAGAGCCAAAAATTTTGTTCGTCTATTCGCTTGTCAAAATCGCTTATAAGTCCTTGAGCTGCTTTGTTGGCAATTAGTTCCTCGATTACTTGTGGGAAAGGGTTGTCAGTTGAATTGTGTATATCTATAAGCTCGGTAAGCGTTTTTTTCCCGTAGTCTTCTGTTCCGAAAGCAGTGTGGGCGATGCTGCAGAGGAGAGTGAGGGTTAACCCGCTCGCAAAGACCCTTCTCCCTCGATACATTTCCCCGACGGGGAAACACTCGGGATGAGCGGGGGTAAATATCTTGCAACCAATAAAGCTCAGTGCACCGATTAATCTTGTGCCAAGCCGCTCGCCCTGAGGAGCGCGAAGCGCGTCTCGAAGGGTCTTTACGAGTGGCTTAATAAATCTATTTTTCATGGTATTTTCTTCTTTCTTAATTTAATTTTTAACGAGTTGAGTTTGCAATTCTCGCCATTCTTTACGAAGTTCAATAGCCTTTTCAAAATCAAATGCATTTGCTGCGGTCTGCATCTGTTCTTCTAATCCCGATATGCGGGCAATAAGTTCGTGCAGAGCCGACTCTTCACCGGTTGAGTCTTTCTGTTTTTTCCGACCTTTTTGTGCAGCAGCAATTGCTTCCTGCATTTTAGAGATACTCTTGGTAACATCGCGCGAAACTGATCGTGGTGTAATGCCATGCTCTGTGTTGTACGCTATCTGGAGCGTACGACGGCGACTGGTTTCATCAATTGCAGCCTGCATTGACCCTGTGACTTTGTCGCCATAAAAAATAACCTTTGATGCCGTGTTACGCGCAGCGCGTCCGATGGTCTGAATCAGCGACCGTTTATCGCGCAAAAAGCTTTCGATATCGGCATCCATAATGGCCACAAGAGCTACTTCAGGCAGATCAAGCCCTTCGCGCAAAAGGTTAACCCCAACTAAACACTCAAAAACACCATTGCGTAATTTGTGCAGTAACTCGGTTCTTTGAGGTGTTTTAAGGTCGCAGTGTAGATAACAGACTTTGAGCCGTTGTTCTTGGAGATATCGCGCTAATTCTTCAGCCTGTTTTTTAGTAAGCACCGTAATGAGTGTTCTAAAATTTTGTGCCGATGCTTTTTTAATTTCTTCAATAAGATGGGTAAGTTGCCCTTCGCGCTTGTGGAGCTCGATAGGTGGGTCGATAAGTCCCGTTGGGCGAATAATCTGTTCCGCCACCACAGAACTCGTTTCAAGTTCGTAAGGGCTTGGTGTTGCGGAGACAAAAATGACGTCTTTAAAATGTTTTTCAATTTCTGCAAATTTAAGTGGCCGATTGTCGTAGGAAGAAGGGAGTCTGAACCCAAAATCAATAAGTGACTTTTTACGTGCAGCATCACCGGCGTACATGCCGCGCAATTGCGGTATTGCAATATGAGATTCATCAACAACGAGCAAAAAATCTTCAAAGAAATCAAACAGACAGAAGGGAGGCTTTCCCGAGTCTCGCCCATCAAAATGGACTGAGTAATTTTCAATGCCAGAGCAGTAGCCAATTTCTTCAATTAACTCAAGATCGTGCTCGATTCTTGTTTTAATACGTTCCCGGTAAAGTGGGTTTTGCACGGTAGGGACGTAAGCATCAAGTTCAGCCTTGATACTTTTGAGTGCAGCGTCTTTACGTTCTTGAGTCGTGACAAAATGCTTTGCGGGAAAAATGAGCACATTGTCGAGCGCTAAGAGCACTTCATTGGTCTGTTTATGGACCCAAGAAAGTTCGGCAATTTCATTGCCTTCAAGTTCAATACGTAATTTTTCTTTTTGATAGGGAAGTTGCACTTCAACCGTGGGGCCAGAAACCTGGAAAGTGCCCGCACTCCGTTCCATGTCGTTACGGGTATATTGAATAAAAATAAGCTGTCGCAAAAGATCAGCCCGTGAAATCTGTTGCCCCTTTGTTAAGGAGAAGGCGAGGTTGCGGTAATCGGTAGGGTTTCCGAGCGAATAGATGCATGAGACCGATGCGATAACGATGGTGTCTGGTCGGTTAATGATCGAAGCAGTTGCTTCAACCCGTAAGCGCTCAATTTCACTATTTATTCGCGTTTCTTTTGGAATATAAATGTCTTGTGCTGGAAGGTACGATTCCGGTTGATAATAGTCATAATAACTGACAAAATAACAGACTTTATTTTCAGGGAAAAAGAGTGAAAACTCTTCATAAAGTTGTGCCGCAAGCGTTTTATTAGGCGAAAGAATAAGCACCGGTTTTGACTGCTGAGCAATGGCCTGCGCGATAGTATAGGTTTTTCCTGATCCCGTTACGCCAAGTAGCGTTGAGCGGCCTGGTCGTGCTTTGACAAGTGTGTCAATCGCTTTGACCTGATCGCCAGCGGGAGGGAACGGAGCATGTAGTTTAAAAAGTGCCATAAAAACACCCTTTTCATACTATTTTATTATTAAAATTATTATCTATTAAAGTATAGCAGAAATTTTTAATTTGTCAGCTTTTTTGTGATGGGCAAGATGCACCATCCATATCTTTCTGGTGATATTTTAATTTTCCCCGCTCATCCAGAGTGTATCTTGAGCTCTATCGCCGCAAATTTGTCTTTGCCGCTCTTATGGATTCCCTTCGATACGCTTCGCTACTCTGGGTAAACTATCTCTGCGAGATACATTTGCTTCGCAAACACTCACCATGAGCGGAGTGGGCGAATTTACTTTCCCCGCTCACCCTGAAGTTTACCCTGAGTGACCCCCCTCGACAAGCTCGGGATAAACTCCGGGGTTGTATCAGAGTCCGCTCACCCTGACTGCCCCGCTCATCCCGAGTGTTTCCCCGTTGGGGAAATGTATCGAGGGAGAAGGGTTTATACGAGCGGTAGAAAACCGTGACATCACCCGCTGTTTAAGTTGCAAGATTGTACGCGTAAGCAGCGTCGGAACAAACGGCTTTTTGTGCAGGTAGGCGTAAGCACCCCAAACAGCAAGTCCTGCACCGCAGGCAATTCCTGTCCAAATCCAGGGGTTTTTATACCAATGGCGGGGCGGTTGATTTTTAAAACGTTCTGTAAGCTTGTTTGCTTTTAAATATAGTTTTGCTCGATCGTCTATTGTTACGCCATTTTTAAACAAAAAATCACTGACCTTGAGCTTATTGTGTGCAATAGATTTTTCAAAAGCCGTATAAGTAGAAGAGTCTTTAGCATTAAGGTCAACTTTATATTTGAGAAGTAGTTGTATTACGGAGATGATTTCGTCTTCAGTTGGCTCGGTTTTGCATTGGGCAACTAGCTTAGTTAAAGGGGTGTCTGAGTAATTAGTAAGTATGTTTGGATTCATGCCATTTACGAGGCACCATTCTGCAACTTGAACAAAAGAGGCTCCTTTAAACTCTGGGATAAGCGGACTCGAAAATTCAGGAGATATGTTGTTTTGTCTAGCTTTTTCTGAAAAATACTCGAGATTTTTCCAAACTTCTTCTGTGGCATTCAAACGACGTTTTGTTAGTTCTTCTTTAAGTAATTTAATAAGCTCTGGATTAGTTGATGATGTTACGGTTTCAAGAGCCGATTCAATCCCTTTATTGGGGATCCAGATTTTATAGGGGTATATCGGAAGTGTTTTTTTTGCTAACGCAAGATCGTTTTCTTTAATTGCTTTGAATAAATGGGCATAAAGAGCATTTACTGTCAACTGAACGATGAAATTTAGTGTCTGAGTGGCCTTTTGTTTGTTTTGTTCAGATTTCTCAGAGAGCTCTTTTAGGTGCTCCCATAAACAAGACTCTTTTAAGAGTGCAAAAGGCTCTACCCCAGCCAAAAGAAGCTCACGGTATAGAGTTGTGTGGTGAAGAGCGAGCTTATAACTGTTTTCTTTTTCATCTTCAAAAATACAATAAGATTCGTTCCATTCTTTGTCATGATTTAAAATTGTTTGAGCAGCATCAGGATATTGTTTTACGCATGCTCTCAACTCGTTATCAATGTCAGTTTCTGACATTTTTTCATAAAATAACGTGAGGATTTTTGGTACGACATTATTTTTAATTTCTTCTTCATTGCATGTGAAGCTATTCTTTTCTTTGTTTAATTGAAGCTTTTGTTGGTAATGCAAAAGAGTAAGAATAAGTGTTTCTGCGGAAATACGGCCTGAGGCGCCAATAAGTGGCTTTGCGAGTGCATCTTCGCGATAGTTTTTCCCGAGTTTTTTCTCAATTTGCTCCTTTAATTCTGCGTCTATCTCGTTTTCTTTGCCCAAATTGATGGTTCTTTTGAGCAAGTATTGAGTGACAACCCGCCCATCAAGGTGGTAAGCCTGATTGGCAATCTCAGCAATCAAGTACCATTGCGAGTGTTTTTCAAAAGGGTAAACAAAATCGAGTTTTGCTCCATTATTAAGAATGTACTCTATAAGTGCTAATTTATTGTTAGTATTGTCGGTATAGTAGTTTTCTACTATATCTATCAACGGGGTAGTGTATGTTTTTCCATCAAAAATCATGGTTTGATTGAGATTAAACCCCGCTTCTATGGACGTTTTAACGTTCTCAAACAAATTCTGGAAGCTAACTGCATTCTTTCGGTTTGAAATCCATTGTCTCGCAAGTTCCGACTGTTTTTTGTTCTCTGTTGTCGGAATAACGCAAGGCAAGCAGCGCTGGATTTTTGTATTGTTGGATTTGCATTTTAAAAATTCTTGACACTCTTCTTCAGTAAACTCCAATAAGTGGAGATATGGGCTCACTTTAAAAAATGCATTTTCATCATTATTTTGAATAATGACAGGAAATCGGTCTTTAAGTGAATTGTGCAGTGCTTTAAGAAGTTCTTGTGTAGGAGTATTTTTGAAGACATCATCGTTTAAAAGAGCGAGCGGATCAAGTCCTGCTTCAAGTAGTTCACAAAGAGTAGTAAACGGATTGATAAGATACCATACATTGTTGTTGTTATGAAAATACAACATCGCTTTCCCGTGTAAAGTTTGGTGCGGCTGCATATCTGAGCTGATCTTAGCTGCACCATCTGGGAATTGTTTGATTATGTTTTTTAATTTCTGCCGAAGAATTTCTGGTTTTATTTCTTCGTATTCTTGTTGAAAATCGTTGATGGGGCCTTGTTTTTTTATTTCTTCAGCTTTAGCGCACAACAACCAAACAAGGGCGTATATTCGCTGTTCTGCTTCTTCTTTTTTAGTATCTATAAGTGGTTGAACTTCTTTTATTTCTTCTGATGCCTGTATGTGTGATGTTGTGGCGGCAAGAATGCAGCTGGTCAAAAGCATTAAATTTTTTATTATTTTCATCTTTTTATCTACTTTCTTAATTTATGTTTAATATCACCGTAAATTTGTCTTTGCCGCTCGCAAACACTCACCATGAGCGGAGTGGGCGAATTTACTTACCCCGCTCACCCTGAGCTTGTCGAATGGGTAAGAGCGGTAAAGGGTTGTATCAGAGTCCGCTCACCCTGAGTGACCCGCAGGGTTGTATCGAAGGGAATGGGTACGAGCGGTAGAAAACCGTGACATCACCCGCTGTTTAAGTTGCAAGATTGTACGCGTAAGCAGTGCCGGAACAAACGGTTTTTTGTGCAGGTAGGCGTAAGCACCCCACACAGCAAGCCCTGCACCGCAGGCAATCCCTGTCCAAATCCACGGGTTTTTATACCAATGGCCGGGTTGATTTTTTGTTTTTTTGAAGGTCGTTGTTGTTGGAATATTTTGTTGATTATTGGTTGGTTGAGAATTAGAGCTATTCGTGTATTTATTCATTACTCCATTGATGTCGTTAGCAGTATTTTGTTTAACATCCTTTGGATCCATTTGATTGGTCATTGAGCTAAGCAAGTCTGTTGCTTTGGGGAGAGGTTTTGATTCTTGTATTTCTTTGAGCATCAGATCGCAACAGCCCTTGCCCCACTTTGCCTCTGCTTTTAATTGAGTTTTTTCATCTAAAGTAGCGCCTTTTTTAAGAAGAAGCTCAAATAATTCTTTCTGTCTTGAAGTAGCCATTAAATAAAGAGGCGAGTTTCCACAATAATCACATGCATTAACATTGGCTTTGTTATCAATCATATAGTGAACAAAATCTTCTTTTTCTTTAAAAGAAAGATACATATTGTCCAAAAAAAGTATAAACGGAGTATCTGTATACTGCTTGCCATCGAAAAATAGTGGTTCATTGAGATTGAGTCCATCTGTTATACATTGTTTGAGAGCTATAATGTCTGGTTTTGACTCCTGTGCCTTTAAACGAGTAAGACGATTAAACCATTCTTTTCTTAATGCAAATTGTTTGAGATTTTCTTTAGTTGGCAATGCAATCGAAAGAAAATTTTTCATTTCGTTTTGATTCTGTGTGGGAATTTTTAAAAATTCGTTACATTCTTCGTCTGAAAAATCTAGCCGATGCAAATTACATAATAGAGCTTCTTCTTTTAAAGAAGTTATATTATTCTGGGCAATGATATCAGAAATAGGTTTTTTTAGCGCGTCGTGGAGAGCTTTGATTACAATAGGACGATGTTTAGCAAAAGACTCTAATTCTCGTTTGATCTCATCATCTGTCGGACTACACCCTATCCAATACATACTTAATTTGTTTTTAATAATATCTTCAGATGGAAATGCATTTGTAAAAAGATTTGAGTTCAGCAATAAAATCATTGGATCACATCCTGCTTCAAGCAGTTCGCGAATTACGCTTGATGTAGTAACTTTATAGTCCTCAGAGTCCTCGGAAAGCCTTATAAAAAAGGAACTTCCTAGATATTTATTTAATAATTCCACGGCGTTATTTGGGAATTTTTGTACAACGATTTTAAGCTGTTCTTTAAGCTTTTTGTTTGTTAGGTTTTTATAGCGTTCTTGAGCTGCGTTAATTGGTTTAAGATCTTTATTTTCAGTACACAAAAGCCATATAAGAGCGTAGAGGCATTCTTGAGCCGCTGTTTCAGATTTGGGCTCAGGAATAAGAAGTTCAATTTTTTCTTCTATTTCTCTGTTGGCAGGCTCTTTTGATTCGGGGTTTTTATAGCATTGTGGTTGAACCGGCACATTCCAATTTAATGGGTTTTGCTTTTTAATTTCTTCGGCCTGAGGTGCTTGTTTATTTTCTGGTGTTTTTGGTGTCTTTTTTTTCCAACTTGAATAGTTGATATTGATTGAGTTTTTGTTTTTAAGCTCAGGCCTTTGGGTTTGAGAAACTACCCACATCTTCCTGTCTTTGTCAGTAAACACAATCCCTTGCGGACATGCGTCTATGATGTTAAGCCGGTCGTCTGGCGAGATATTGGACCCGGTAAGATCAAGTCTTTTTAGTTTTGTAAGACGGGGAAGTAGTCTTAAAAGTGTGTCAGTACTTATTTCTTGTGAAGAAATTATAAGCTCAGTAACTGATTCAAAATAAGTTGGTTGTATGCCACTTTGTTTATTTAGGTTTGTAATCTTTGTGCCAGTCGCCAGGGTGAGTGTTGTAAGACTCGGACAGAACTTCAGAAGGTCAATGAGCTTTCCTGCAGGATAACTTATGTTTTGTAAGGTGATGTTTTTGACATCAGCGTCGGGGTACCTGATTTGTTTGAGCGGCGTATTCTCGATTACTATAGTTTCTCCGCAGAAAATACCCTGATGGCCAAAAAGGCAACACGCAAGTACGGTGAGAGAAAATAGGCGTTTTATTAACATTTTTATATTCCAGTTTTATAGTTTTTATTATATTTACAATCTTTTTAGATGTTAAACAGTTCGCTCTCTTTAATCAGTGAGCGTTTTGAGAAGAGTTGTAATTTATTCGCCGAAGCAAGAGCCTCATCTTGGTCGTTTACCAAGGCTTTGCATTCGATTAAGTAATCGACAATTTCTTGCTCGCCTTTTTTAATCGCCCTGCGAAGTGCAGTTTGCCCCGATTTGTCGGGAAGGTTTAGCTTTGCACCATTTTGTAAAAGAAGTGCGAGCACCTGAATAATCTGTCCTGTTTTAAAACACGGAGTTTCTGTGAATTTTTTTACTTTGTCATCTGGAGTTTGCATGCTATCACCACTATCTTCATAGAAGTATGCAAAAGCTGAAGTGAGTGGCGTAAAACTATAAGATGTGGCGTTGGGAGTGCTGAGCGAATTGGGATTGAGCCCATTCTTAAGACAGAATTGCATGACCTTATATTTTTGAGGAAAAGTGTCTTTTGAAGAAAGATTTTTTATCCACCTATTGTTTATATCTGATGAGGGATCTTGCTTGATATTCTCCACTCCATTCATGCCCTCAATCTTAAAAGTAAAAAGAGAAAATGCACTGAGGCAGAGAACAAGAGAAATCTTTTTTTTGCACACGTTTATCATTTTTTAGCTCCTACTTATTTAATACATCAATTACGAGAACTGGAGCGGTGCTGGTGTTGTGAGCCTTTGCGGAGACCGTGTTGTCGCCCATTTCCACCATAGTTTAGTGCGAGATGAGAGTGAATTCAAGACGCGAGGAACAAATGGCCGGTGCGTGATGCGGGTGTAGAGGTACCATGTTGCCAGTGCCCCGAGAGAAACAATTGCAGTGCCAGCGCCAATAAGCTGGTTTTTTGATAAGCCAAAGTAGAGGGTAGATTTAAGCGGTGACTTATCGTCAGTAGCTTTGTTGTCTACTGGTTGTTCTTCTTTTTTTAGTTGATCTTTTACGGCTTCGGGTATGTCGTTTTCGTCGGAATAGAGTTGTTTGATCCATTCTTCTTTTGAGTTACATCCAGCAATTTGATGTGGCTGAAGACTCTGTTTATTTTTGAGTTTAAGATTTGCTTTTGAATGTAAAAGAAGTTTACAGATAGCTTGATCGGAGACGATAGCTTTTGTATTGAAGGATTCACGGGAAGTTTTTTCAGAATCCTTTAAATTTTTTGCTGCGTGGTGCAAAGCGCTATTGCCGTCTGAATCTTGCAATGAGACATCAGCGTCGTTATCTTTAAGTATTTTGATAAGTTCAATATTTTGGTCAGGGCACATTGGATAGTGAGCAATTGCTGCAATTAACGGTGTTGTCATTTTCTTTCCCACCGGTGTATTAATAGTAGTCTTGGCGCCTTTTTCTAGAAGCAATTTTACCATGGCGATACTAGTATCTCGTGGCTTACACTTATCATACATACATGTATCTGTACCAGTAAAATTAAGAACTGCAGCATATAGTGGGGTGTTTACCACTGTGCCATCAATTTCAATTTTTTCATTGACATCGGCACCCTGATCAATCAAATATTGAACGCTTGCGAGGTCGAGTAGTTGTGCTGCATCACAGAGAAGCGATGTTTGATTGAGGTCTATATATTTTTGATTGACTGTTTTAAAACCAAGAGCGTTTATCTTAGCTGGGAGTTCTAAAAACTGTGCTCCTGTAGGCCTTTGATGCAAGCGTTTAAACCACTCGTTTTCTTCAGAATGAGGTTTTTTTTCTGCATCGATAGGGGCATTGGTACCGAAAGCCTCCGATGGCGAACTCTTCTCCTGCAAAAGCTTGGTGATTGGTGCGCCTGGGTAGTTTTGTAGAGCGAATTCGAGCTCTTCTTCATTCGGCTTGACACCATTAGCTAGAAGAATTTTGGCAATTTCACAGTTTTGAGATTCTATTGCAAAGAATAAAAGTGAGTGTTCTTTATTGCTAGCAGCATGAAGTTTTGTGTTTTTAAGACGGGGGTATTTGTTAAGAATCTCTTTAAAGGCTTCGATCTCTTGGTTGGTACAGGTCTGTTTTTTGGCTAGTTCCAAGAGGGTGTCTTCTGCAAGGTCTTTGTCGAGTTTTTCACGCGCGCTAGCGAAAGTTAGATTATCTTCTCTTGTTTTACAGAATGGTTTTATTTGTTCAAAAAATTCTTTGGTTTTGATAGTGGTCAAGTGGTAAAATAACTCATCTTCGTTGAAAATATCGCCGACTGAATGCTTACTAGAATTAGCATATTTTGTCAGTAATTTTGCGAAAATTGATTCTCCTTTAAGGAGAGCGGCGCGTTCAAAGAGGTTGTATGTGTCTACTGAGTTGGTTGTATGTTTGTGATAAAAAGGGAATCGAGTAAACGGAGTAATTTCAGGGTTCTCTTTCATGAGCTTTTCTATGGCTTCAATTGAGTCTTTTTCAAGCGCTTCTTGTATGAGGTTGTGGCGCATTAAATCTTGTTTTTCGGTTAGATTATTTATAGGGTCAAGGCCAAACCCTTTATAGTCTCCAGACGCCGCTTCAATATTAAAACTAATAATCTTCTCTTCCTCTGGGACGATCTTGTTCTGGGACTTATCCATTCCCCAGAGTGGCGATGTGCTTACGACGCCCAATGCGGCGAGAAAAAAGTGTTTTGTAACGATAGACATGAGAAAAACCCCCTCATACATTATTTAGTTCTTAAAATTGAAATCTCTATTTTTCTACAGCATAACAGAATCAGCTTTTTTTGCAAGTCGATTATCTAGTTGTATTTTTGTTAAAAATGTGAGCATAGAAAATTTTTACTGAAGCCTTTGTTTATCGGGGTGTATTATTTATTTTTGACAAAGTGTGAAAAAAATGTAAAACTACTTGTACATGCACGAACTATTGCTTTTATAAAACCTAATAGCGCGTGCCTCTTTAACTTCCTGTGCCTTGCGGCGTATTATTCGGTGAACAAAGGCTTTTTCGAATTATTTTGATTACTGACTGCAGGAAGTCGAGAGACGTATTTCACTGCAGTTACATCATACTAATTTAGAAAGAAGTTATTTGTTATGAATAAACAAAACTTTGATACGCTTCCCCTTTCACCTCAAGTACAGCAAGTGCTTGCAGGGATGGGGTTTACAGAAGCTACTGAGATTCAATCGCGCGCAATTCCAGCCCTTTTAGAAAAAGACCGTGTTGATTTTCACGGCCAAGCTCAAACGGGAACGGGAAAAACGCTTGCGTTTGGACTCCCTCTTTTGCATCGGATAGATGCTAATCTCAAAACGACACAATCATTGGTTGTTGCTCCAACACGTGAGCTTGCGCTCCAGATTATGGAAAGCATTAAACCATTTGCACAATCGATGGGTATTTCTACCTGTGTAGTGTGTGGTGGTGCCTCGATGGAAGATCAGATGCGGTCTTTACGTCGTGGAACACACATTGTTGTTGGAACACCTGGTCGTCTTAATGATCACCTTAAACGTAAGACCTTGGTTTTGAGCAGTCTCAAAACGTTAGTTCTTGATGAAGCTGACATTATGCTCGACATGGGTTTCCGTGAAGAGATTGATGAAATTTTAAATTTTGCTCCACAAGAGCGTGAAATCTGGCTTTTCTCAGCTACGGTTAAGCCTTGTATTCAAACGTTGATGCGTCAACACATGAAAGATCCTGTATCCGTTTCGGTTAGTCGGTCTCATGTTGGTGTCTCAACTACAAAACAATATTATTGCACGATTCCTATGTCACATAGAATTGAAGCAACTTGTCGTTTTATTGAAGCAGCCCCTGAGTTTTACGGCTTTATCTTTTGCCAAACAAAAATCTTGACGAGTGAAGTTGCTGAGCAGCTTGTGCGTCGTGGTTATAGTGTTGGTGCGCTTCATGGTGACATGAGCCAAGGACAACGTAATGCTGTTGTAAGAAAATTTAAAGAGCGTGATTATTCAATCGTTGTTGCAACTGACGTTGCTGGACGAGGAATTGATATTCAGGGACTTACCCATGTTGTTAATTTCTCACTTCCTGACGATTATGAAAGTTATGTTCACCGTACCGGTCGTACAGGCCGCGCCGGAAAAGAAGGGACAGCAATTACCTTTTTAGGACGTAATCAAGTGCGAGAAATTAAGCAAATTGAACGTAAGTTTAATCTAAAGATTGAACAAATTGATGTTCCAAGTCGTGAAAAAATTCTTGAAGGGTGTTTGCTAAAAGCAGAAGCCTATCTTACAGAACTCAAGACAAAAGAGATGAGTGAGCAAGATAAACAGACGGCTGGAAAATTGGTAAGTCAGTTTGACGCTGAACAATTAAGCAAGATGATGGCATATTTGGTGCACGAAAAATTTGTAGCGCCAATGCTTCAGGATAGCAAGATTGATTCTCAACAGAATTTTAGTCGTGGATCTGAAGCGTCGGATATGCCTTCAGTACAAGAATTAGAGTTCTTTATAGGCACCGATGATGGACTTTCTGATAAAGATGTTCTTGATCATTTAATTCAAAATGGTTCCATCAGCCAAGATATAATTGTTAAAATACGAATGATAAAGAAACGGACGTTTGTTCAAGTGGCCGGCGAAGCGGCTCCCGATCTGTTGAAAGTTATCAAAAACACCTCATTGTCTGGTATAAAGATGTCGGGGCGTGTTGTTGAAGCTCAACCATTTGAGCGCCGTGGAGGTTTCTCACGTGGTGGCAACGGAAGAATGGGCGGTGGTCGTTCTGAACGGAGCGATCGTGGTGGCGAACGCGGCGGCGAACGTAGCGATCGTGGATCATCACGGTTTGGTGGTGGCTTTGGCGGCGGAAGATCGCGTTTTGGCGGTCGTGACAATGCTGAGCGCTCTGAGCGTAGTGATCGTGGCGAACGCGGTGGCGAACGCGGTGGCGATCGTGGATCATCACGGTTTGGTGGTGGCTTTGGCGGCGGCAGATCACGTTTTGGTGGTCGTGACAATGCTGAGCGCAGTGACCGTTCCGAACAGAGTGATCGCGGAGAACGTTTTGTCCGTCATTAACGGATACTGAAATATACGAATAAAAAGTGGTTTGGGGGGTAAGAATCATGAAAAGACAGTCGTGGGTGCTCGGTGCATTAGCCGTTATACTTTCGAGTGGATTAGTTTATTTGATTCGAACTCCTTGGGATAAGGGCGAAATTCAGCCGCAGCATCAAACGATGCAAGTAGCTGAAAAACCTGCTTTTATCCTCCCTGGACCTACTAAGAAAAGTGTTGGGCTGACGGTATTCATTCATGGAACCGTCGGCTCTTCTTTTAATATTTTCAATCCTTTTGTGGGATATCATGACCGCACTGATGAAGATACTTTTAGTGTTCGTGCTTTACGGCGCTATCGGAGTCATCCTGCGATGGGGTTTGATCAGCTTCTTGGGGAAGAGGGTTTTTATATACTGAATACGTGTAAAGGTGATCCACTTCTTGCTTCAACCTATTTAATTCCTGCTTATGATGAGATTGGGCGCCTTTTTGAAAAAACGTGTGATGTGCAAGAGTATGCGCTTTTTGGGTGGACAGGCCTTTTGAGCAATCGTGCACGGCGTGATGCAGGCATGCAGTTGTATGAGGCGCTGGTTGATTATCGTGATCGTATAAAAAAACTGTATAAAGTAATTCCGGTAATTCGTATTATTGCGCATAGCCATGGCGGTAATGTTGCGCTGTATGTGGCGCAGGGAGAACTTGAGCAGCAAAAACGGCTCGAAATAGATTCTCTGTTTATGTATGGAACGCCTATGCAGGCTGAAACGGCTCCTTATATTTCTTCGCCGCTTTTTAGGCATATAGCATTAGGATATTCTTGGGGGGATAGTGTGCAGCGACGGGACTTCTTTTCCACGGTTGCGCATCAGAGTTATGCACGAATGAGTGACGTTACCAATTTAAAAAAGATTATGGAAAAACATCCCGGTTGTACGCGTTGTGATGTTCGCTTGTCGGTAGAGGGTGATGAATGCTGTGTTTGTCACACGAATATGTGGCTTTGTGGCAGAGCAAATCCGCTCTTTTGTTGGATGGATCCACTGCCTTTGGTTGCACTCACACCGCAGATTTTAGCATCGCTTGAGCAGCATCCTATTTGTACTCATGCGCTTATTAATCTAAAATCGGATGATGAAAAATGTTGGATTACGTTTTCTCAATGTCTTGATTATCCAATGGCAAAAAAACCAAAAACGAACTTTATAAAAAGAGCACGCGTATTTGAGGCTGAAACAAAAATCGATTATTGTGAACATGCAGAAGAGGTGTGTGCAATTCTTTCACGATGGGCACAAAAAATGCTTTCGGAGTGGCGTCGGTTTGATTCTTCACGGGATGTGCTTTTTAATCGACGGAATCGTGATGCGATTCGGGCATCGCTTTTTGGCCTGCGGCAGAATCCATAAAAAGGGTATTATAGTGATTAATGGTGAGAAAAAAGAGCAAGTTGCTCCAGAATATAAAAAAATGATTCTTGATATGATTGCATCTTTTGTGCCTCAAGGGAAAGTTATTCTTTTTGGGTCTCGGGCGACGGGGAAAGCGCGTCCTGGTTCTGATATTGATCTTACGATTGATGCAGGCGCTAAAATTACTGATGGGAGCATTTCACTTTTGCGGTTAGAACTTGAAGAAGAGTTGAATGTGCCGATGAAAATCGATCTGTCCGATTTTTATGATTTACCAAAAGTATTCCAAGAAACTATTGCAAAAGAGGGAATAGTATGGAGAAATTAGTTCAAAAAATAGTCGTTTTGCAAAAAGCACTCGGGACTTTGCAGTTGTCAGTTGCTGATAAAAAAGTGAGCGCTTCTTATGACGAAAAGCGTTATTGTGAATACCGTGATTCGCTTATTCAGCGATTTGAGTATTGCATGGATCTTTTATGGAAAGTTTTACGAACGTATATGCAAGAGGTGTACGGGGCGAATCCTTTGCCAGCACCCAAGCCTGTTTTTAAAGAAGCGTTTGCCTTAAAACTGATAAGTGAACAAGAGGCGAAGCTTTTTCTTAAAATGATCGATGCGCGGAACATTACGTCGCATATGTACCAAGAGGAATTTGCTGAAGTGCTTGTTGCTCAAATACCTGCATTTTATGAGCAGATGGCGCTGCTTGTTAGTCGTATGCAGATTAAATAATCTGTCTTCTTAAATTAATCTACAATCCTGCGTCCTTGCCCTGTTTCTGCAGCCAGTTTTATGAGTTCCTGAATCTTTGCCTTAAGCGTCTCGAGGTCTTTACCTTCTGCCCATTTTTTGAACATATCATAATCTATCTTACCTGCTTCTTTTGTTATTTCATTTATTTCTTTTTCATCAGTAAGAGGCTTATTTATCTTATTTTCTTTTATAAGCGGTTTTTCATCAAATAAAGTAAAGAATTTGTTTAAATCTTGGCAAAACTCTTTGCATTTTTGCTCTAAGTCTTTTTCCTCGCAACAATAGCCACGGAGTAGGTTTTTAAAATAGTAGTCAATATTAGATCTTAACTCGGGGAATATCCGGTGAGCTTCTTCCAGAATCTTCTTTTTTTCTTCGCTTACTTCTTGAGTTTTAGGATCAACCTTAGCCTCTTTATTTTCTTCTTTTGGAGTTTCAAATTCTTTTTCGTTGTCTTCTTCGTCTTCTTTTTCGATGTTCAGTTTGTCTTCTGGTTTTTCTTTGTTTATAACATGTGCGGCTCGGTAAAAGCGAACTCCTGCAGACACGGCATTCCATCCTGCAGAGGCGACCAAAGACCAGAATGTAGGACGTGATATTTTTTGATTGCCGAGTAGCAAGATGGTCGCTAGATCTATACCTGCATAAACGGCGTTGAATGAGCCGAGTAGTTTTAATTTTCCTTGTTGCGACAGATTCTTTTTTAGGAACGGGAGGCTTGGAAGAAATTTGAAAAGTACAGAACATCCGCCTAAAATGGAGCAGTAGCAAACCTTCTCCACCGTATTCATGTTTTTATTGAGCGCCAAAAATGGCGTGAATGACGAGGCAATGTCGATGCACGCTCCAACGCGGCCGTTAATAGCCGAAAAAGCTGACCGTAATATTATTTCTGCTTGGCTTGGTTGGAAAGAGCAGAGCCCTGTCCCGATGACCAAAAGTGCGAGAGTCTTTTTAAACATGTTTATATAACCTCTATTTTGTTTGAATAAACAACTTTTTTTAATACTTTCATTCTACCAGAATTTTATTTTTTTGCAAGTTATGCGTGTCTTGTCTAGAGAATAGAAAATTTAAGCTGAATTTATAAAGTTTCTTTAGCCTTTTCATAAAATTCGGTAGACTCTTTTACTTGTTTTTGAATAGTTTCTAAGTCTTTATCTGCTGCCCACTCATCAATTGCTTTGGTATCAATGGATGTTTGGTTTTCTGTTACGGATATATTAAATGGTTTGCAGGCGTCATTGATAACTGTATAAACTTGTTTTTTAGTTCCGTGTATATATCCCCAGTTCACTGCAGTATCAAAGTTTCTTAAAAGACAATTAATATCGGAAATCATCTTTTTTATTTTATCTATAGCCTCAATTTTTTTCATGCCTGCTGCTGCACTATTGTTTCCAGTAAGAAACTTATCCAAGTTAGTGACTGTTTTTGTGACTTCTCTTTGAATAGTTGCCAAATCTTTATCTTGCGTCCATATATCAATTGCGCTTACATCAAGGATTGGTTTTTCACTTGTTACAATCATATTGAATGGTTTAAAGAGAGTATTTATAGTTTCAAAAGCGTCACTTGTTAAAACTTCATTTATTGTATCAATAATTTTTTTTAAGGGTTTAATTATGAATCTTTTTTGCTCAATAAATTCTCTACATGCAGGTTCTAAGGTGGAGCATATGGTTTGAAATGAGGAGTATTGTTCTTTAATAGTTTTTAAATTTTTATCTTTTGCCCATTCTTCAATAACAAGAACCCATTTTTTAGAGTCGTTGTTTTGATTTGAATAGGGATCGAATGATGGACAATTAAATAAATTATTAAATTCAGAAATGCTTTTTTTGATACTTTCGTGTAATTGTTTATTTTTTTCGACTGAAGCGTCGGGGAAATTATTTTTTAAAGTAATCAAATTTCTAAAATCGACAAGATAGTTTTTTATGTCTGTTATTGAGCTTTGTTTGCAATAATAGGTACTGTTATTTTTGTATTTTTCTACGAGTTTATCAATAATCAATGGTTTTATCAGATGTTTAAATCCATAAAATCCATTCCACAGTGCTGAGCCTGACAAAGTCCAAAAAGTAGGCCGTGAGTGGTGCTGGTTGCCTAACAGAGCAATATTCATCCAGCAAGAAAAACACTCACACATACCGCGCAAGCCAAGCGTAAGGCCATAATCGTCTTTTTTACCCAAAATAATATCTTGTATTGCCCAACATTTTATAAGATACCCGAATGATACTAGGCTTGCTTGTGCGATATAATCTTTTTGTTTGTATTTGATGATTGGCCATAAGGGCATTAATGTTACAATAGCATCTGGTATTTCCCGAACGATTCGATTAAGTAGATTTTTTGATACTGCTTGGCTTGGTTGGAAAGAGCAGAGTCCTGTTCCGATGACCAAAAGTGCGAGAGTCTTTTTAAACATGTTTATATAACCTCTATTTTGTTTGAATAAACAACTTTTTTTAATATTTTCATTCTACCAGAATTTTATTTTTTTGCAAGTTATGCGTGTCTTGCGTAGTCTAGGGATGTGTAAAGAAGTCTGTTAAACTGAAGTGAAAAGGCGTAGTTTTAACAGGTGTTTTAAGGGTGTTGCGATGGAACAAAAAAAACGTATTCCCATTGGGGTAGATGATTTTAAAGACTTAGTTGAAGGGAATTATTACTTTGCCGACAAAAGTTTATTGATTAAAGAAATACTTGAGTCAGGTGCAAAAGTCACCCTTATCCCTCGCCCCCGTCGTTTTGGTAAGACGTTAAACTTATCCATGCTCCGTTATTTTTTTGAGAAGGCCCCTTCGATACAGCCCTACGGGCCACTCAGGGTGAACGGAGAAGAACAATTTGAATCAAAGCCCATTCATGGTGACGATCCAACATCTTCCGCTCATACTGAGTGTTTTTTCGCAGAAAAAATGTATCGAAGTATAGGAGCGGCACAATTCCGTCGTCCTCTTTTTAATGACCTCAAAATTGAACAATACCCTGATTGCATGCAAGAACAGGGGAAATATCCGATTATTTGGCTCACATTTAAAGACGTTAAGACGCCAAAATGGGAAGATTGTTATCGGCTTATAAAAGAACAAATCTCAAGTGAGTTTGAACGGCATATCGGCGTAGTAGAGTTTCTTTCTGATGTGGAAAAAAAACGCTTTGAGCGTATTCGTCAAGGGAGTGGGGATCTTGCTGATTTTATGCGATCACTATTGGATCTTTCTGCTTATCTTGAACGGGCCTACAAAACACGGGTGATAATTTTGATCGATGAATACGATGCTCCAATTCATGCCGGCTATTTAAATGGCTACTACGATGAAGTCGTTAGTTTTATGCGTGTTTTTATGGGTGCAGGACTCAAGGGCAATAGCGCTCTTAATTTTGGTGTCATGACTGGCATCTTACGTGTGGCAAAAGAAAGTATCTTTAGCGGACTTAATAATCTTGAAGTCTGTACTCTCATACAAGACAGATATTCAGACAAGTTCGGCTTTCTTGAAGATGAAGTAAAAACAATGCTTACTTATTTTGGCCTTGAAAACCACCTTGACGAGGTACGGCAGTGGTACAACGGATACCAGAGCGGAAATTACAAAGTCTATAATCCTTGGTCCATTATTAATTTAGTAAAAAATACGGGGAGCATACAAGCTTACTGGGTAAATACAAGTGATAATGCGCTTATAAAAAACCTGCTTAAAACATGCTCTCCTGAAATGAAAGAAGAGCTCGAAGTTTTGATGAATGGCGGCTCTGTTAAAAAACTTATTCAAGAAAATATTGTGATGACGGAGATTGAGAAAAATGATGAAGTTTTATGGAATTTCTTACTCTTTTGCGGCTATCTAACGTTTGAAAACTATCGACGAGAAGAACGCTCTATTTTTGCAGATTTCAAAATACCTAATGAAGAAGTATTTTTGTCTTACGAAACTTCTTTTAGAAACTGGTTTATCGAAAGCTCAGGCGTTCGAGATTACCAAAGAATGCTCGAAAGTCTTGTTGAAGGGCATGCAGAAGAATTTAAAAAAGCATTTGAGCGTTTTTCTCGAACAACACTTAGTTATTTTGATGTGCGGGGTGACGAGCCAGAAAGGTTCTACCACGCACTTGTGTTGGGGATGCTTTCAAGTCTTTCTAGTTCTCATGAAGTCAGATCAAATCGCGAAAGCGGTTGGGGAAGATATGATGTTATGCTTATACCTAAAAATCGGTCAAAAACAGGCCTTGTAATTGAATTCAAGAATGTTGATCAAGATACTCACGAAACCCTTGAATCAGCAGCACAAAGCGCCCTTAAGCAGATCGAAGAGAAACAGTATGAAGTCGAAATGCACGCTCTTGGATTAATGCGTATTTTAAAAGTGGGCATTTCGTTTAAAGGCAAAGAAAGCTGTGTTTTGATTGGATAAAGAATTTAGTTTAGTCACGATAAAACGAGAAAGGGTTTTATGGACAGTGTTGTTATGTCAAAAAGAAGCGCCTTGAGTTTGGCAATTATTGCTTTACTAAGTGGTTGTTCTTCTAAAAAAGTGGTCGATGCGCCAAAAAATGAGAATAAGAGCGCTCGGCGAGAGCTGGTTGTTTTGGCAGGTCCCGCTGCATGCGGAAAGGGCACGGTTGCAAATAAAGCTAAAGATCTTGGATTTATTAACGTTTCGACCGGCGATGTGCTTCGTCAGAATGTAAGTCAAGAGACCGATCTTGGTAAAAAAGCGCAGCCAATTATGGCCACAGGCGGGTTGGTGCCTGATGCTCTGATCAATGACATGGTGCAAGATTGGTTGGTAAAACAGGCAGCTGGTACACAACCGATTATTCTCGATGGGTATCCCCGTACGATTGGCCAAGCGCAAGCGTTGATTGCCATGCTTAAAGATCCAAGAAATGCCGCTTACCATCCACGTGTTGTGCGCTTTACGGTATCTGAAAAAGTAGTTGTTGATCGTATTGCTTCCCGCGTTGTTTGTAGCAATAAAGAGTGCCAAAAAGTCTACTCACTCAAATCATTGCCTCCAAAAGTTGAAGGTATTTGTGACGTGTGCGGTGGCAAGCTGATCAAGCGCAAAGACGACACAGAAGAAATTGTCAAAAAACGGTACGCTGATTATATGAAAACTGAAGCAGAGATACTCGCTTTCTTCAAATCACAGGGCGTTGAAATAACCGAGATTTCAGCAGAACAGCCAATGGATCAGGTATTTGCAGCGTTTAAGACTGCAGTAGTGCCTGCATAATTTGCAAAGAAAAGTCGAGCGGGCCAGGGTAAGTTTTATTTCTTACCCTGGCCCGCTCGGTCGGTAGTTTAATTTTTAGTCTTTCACAAGTGGGAGAGCAATGTGCGTTGGGATTTGTGTTGGGACAGGTTTTGTTCCAGAAATCCTAAATGAGTCTCGCAATTCGGCAGCAGTCATTGGTTTTTTTGTGATACCACTGTGTTTGAGATACGACATATCGAAGCCATGCTGCCCTGTTTCTTGTACGGTAACAGCTTTAGGTGTTAAGAGTTTTGAAAAGGCATATTCAAATAGTTCTTTGTAGGCTTCGCTTTGACCATTCCATAAGTCAACGCCCTGAAAGTGAAGTCCTCTCGTTAACATAAAGTATTGCAGAAGTAGGTAGTGAGCAGGGGTAAGTCCATGAGGGCCGCTCGTGGTCAGAATATTGGGGTCTCGTTGCAATTCATTACCCAAGAGCAAGTCAATTTCATTTTTTATCTGTTGCTTGGTAGAAGGATCGGCTTTTTTGAGTTCTTCTAGTCGTCTTTGAATAACTGTAAAAGTACTAAAGATCGGTGCCGTAGGAGGGATCATTGTTGAAGCCAGTGAAACAATACTGACAATAATGATTGCCATTGAACTAAATATTTTGAGTAACGCTTTTCTCATCTACTTCTCCATTTTTAAAAAAAGTTCAGTTTTACTTCTCCCATATCTTTACACTTCTTAGCCTATACTGCTTGCCGAGCGAAAGTAAATAAATTCAATTATAAAAATAATAGCGGCTTCTGTCTACAACTTATTTTTTGAGATACACTAAGCTGGCCTAAGCGAAAAAGTGTAAAGGGGTTTGATTATGATTGAGCGAGAAACTATAGACGAGGTTAAAAATAGACTCGTCAAAACCTACGATCCGTTGAAGATTTATCTTTTTGGATCGTATGCGTGGGGTTCTCCAAGTGAGGATAGCGATTTAGATCTTTTGGTTGTTGTTGATTCGTCAGAAGAAAGATTTTGTCAGCGGGTTAGGCCAGGACAGCGCGCACTCTTTGGGCTTTGTATTCCAAAAGATATTATTGTGTATACAGGAGCTGAATTTGAAAAATATGCACAAGATGTGACTACGCTTTCTTATAAAATTGCAAATGAAGGGGAGCTTCTTTATGCAAAATCATGATCATGAAGCGTGGTTAAAGATAGCAAAAGAAGATTTACTTGTGGCAAAACATTTGGCACGCTCTGAGTTTCATTCATCAGCAACATTCCATTGTCAGCAGGCTGCTGAAAAAGTGCTTAAAGGGTATTTGGTTTTTAAGGGAAAGCCGATAGTTAAAACACATGATTTAGTCCAGCTTGTTGAGTTATGTATGTGTATTGATCAAAGTTTTTCAAAACTTTTTAATGCTGCTGATTTTGTAAATCCATTAGCAATAAAATTTCGATATCCATCAGAATTCGAAATTCCTGATCAAGCAGAAACAGATATGGCAATTGCAATGGCTCGTAAAATTATGACATTTGTTTTAAAAAAAATATCGGAGCCTGATTCTGGCCAAACAAATTTGTTCTCTGATTCTTAAAGCGCTTTGAGATAATCAAACACCAGCTGCGACCAGCTTTCCATCTGTGCGTAATATTCAGCACATTCAGAAAGTGTCTTGAGCGATCCGCTCTTTAACTCTTCTTTTACTGTAATATGTGGCGAGTTCCCCTCAAGAAGATAGACAAATCCAGCATGCACTTTTCCCACTTCATTTGAGTCATCGTTAAGAACGCCTAAAAGAGAAATCGAAAGCGTGCCTTGGTAGGATACTTCTTCATGAAATTCTCGTTGAGCCCAGTCTGCAATCGAGGCAGTCTGCATATCTTCTGCTCTAATATGCCCACCAATACCAAAAGAGAAGCAGTTTTTAAGACGGGTTTCGCTTGACGTAGCGCGTCGCTGCATCAAAAAATACTGGTCTTGATAACGAAACACGAGGTAGGGGATAATCTGTTTGAATGCGGGATTATATTCTGCAACACTGCGTGGTAGAAAGGCCCGTTTTTCAAAAATAAGCTGAGCAATAGTCGCTTCATCAACATGCTGTAAGCCCTGCCAGGCATCCTGAGGGAAAAGATCTGTGCGGGGTACGACAAGTACGGATTCATCTTGCTTTGTCGGATGCTTGATTTCTTGTTTTTGCATTTTAAATCTTTCTTTTACCGCTTCTACCCATTCGAGACGTTTTCATCTTCGATAAAAACCCTCAGGGTGAGCGGTTTTCGATACAATTACTTGAGGGAAAGAAGAATACTGCGCTCACTAAATGGCGTCGTAACTCCCTTGACGATCTGATACTCATCAGGTCCTTTGCCCAAAAGTGCAATAATAGAGCCCTTTTGTGACCGTGCATATGCCTTGCGGATTGCCGATTCTCGATCAAGCTCTACAATGACTTTGTGCGCATTTTCTTGCGTTATCCCTGCCAAAATTTGTTGAGTAATTGCGAAAGGATCCTCAGAGCGTGGATTGTCAGAAGTAATCACAATGAGGTCAGCAATAGTGCTCGCAATATCTCCCATGAGCGGCCTTCTTACTGGGTCACGATCGCCTCCAGCGCCGAATACTACAATAAGATTGTTGGTCAAAAGGCGTAACTCAGAGAGTACCGCCTGGTATGATGCAGGATTGTGCGCATAATCAATAAAAGCAGTAGCCCCATTGGGCAATTGAACGCGGTCTAATCTTCCCGCAACACCAGGGAAAGAGATAAGCGCAGAGGCTATGGTCTGTTCCTCAACACCAAGTGCTTTAACGCACGTTGTTGCTGCTGCAATGTTGTAGGCATTAAAGCGCCCAACAAGTTGCGGACAGGTGTAGGGATGATTACTGGTGAAAAAGAGGGTAGGGGTATGTTTTGTGCCCAGCGCAGCGACTCTATTATCATCCTGATTAAGAACAAGTGGAGCGCCCGGTTTGAGATAGCTCAATAGCTGCTCTTTTGCTGCAAAATAATCATCTTGTGATGGGTAAAACTCACCATGCTCACGACTAAAATTGGTGAATATTCCGGCATCAAATGTAATGCCATGAACGCGATGGAGTGAAAATGCCTGTGCAGCAACTTCCATGACGACCCATTCAACGCCGGCTTTTACGCATTGGTCAAAAAATGCATTGAGATAGTCTGGTTGTTGCGTGGTGAGCTTTGTGGTGTATTCTACCCCATTTATACGGTTCTTTACCGTACTTAAGAGTGCTGTTTTATACCCAGCAGATTTGAGAAGATGCTCAACTAAAAATGTCGTAGTTGTTTTCCCTTTTGTCCCGGTGATACCGATAAATTTGAGTTTTTTTGCAGGGTGCCCAAAAGCAATGGCACTCAGTTGTGCAAGCGCAAGACGAGTATCTTCTACGCGCAATACCGCAGCACCATTTTTTTTGATAAGTGCATCAATTTCTGGCGTTAAAACGGCATTTTGCTGGATAACAATTGTCGTCGCCCCTTTTTCAAGGGCCAGCGGAATAAACGTAACACCATCGGAATTCATACCTTTGATGGCAACAAATGTTCCACCTTTCTGCACAAAATCAGTATGACAAGCGACCGGAAGAGTCTCACAGAGTTTTTTCAAGTTCATTCCAATTCTTTCGCATTGAAGGGATCAACCAAAGAAGGCCATAGAGGTTGCAAATAGTGAGGCCGGCAACAACGAGGTCGACCATGTTCCAGACAAATTCAACATTGCTCAACGCGCCAATAGGAGCCATGATGCAATAAATTGCGAGGAAGACCCATTCCCAGCGACCTTTGGTAAGAAATAGCCAGCATTCACGGCCAATAAAAGCGTAACCTACAAGGGTGCCAACACCAAAAAGAACGGCGAGTGCAACAGCAACCCAGGCACCTAACGTGCCAAAAACGGTTGAATAGGTAGCAATGACGAGCGGCATCGCTGTTTTTCCGCTATTCCATGTTCCTGCCATCGTGAAGGCAAGCATGATAAAGAAGCAAACCATCTGAATGGTGAAAACAAGAGCCATCGACATAACGCTGCTTTCTGCTGGTTTTTTCCCGCCGGTTGCCCCAAACATAACGCTGGCACTTCCCAAGCCTGTTTCGCTTGCATTAACAACGCGGGCAATGCCGAGACGAAGAGCATTTGACATAACATGCCCGGTGAGTCCACCCATAAATGCTTTGGTTGCAAAAGCTCCCTTAACCATAAGTTTAAGTGCAACAAAAAACTGAGGAGCGAAATAGATGATAACTGAACCGGTTGCCAGAACAAAGAGAATTACTTTTACCGGTGCAAGCGTTTCTGAGAAAGAGATGATCCTGGATGCGCCGCCAAACATGATGTAAATAAGAAAGAAAAAGATAACAAGGGCTGTAATCCAGGGCTGAATACCGGTTACTTCAGTAATCCCACCCGTGATAGAGTTGCTTTGCATAAGGCTTGCTGCAACAAAACAGTAACAGAGGCAAATAAAAGAAAAAACATAAGGAAGCCATGTGCCACCTGGAATGCGAGCTAAATAGACCATTGGTCCACCCCGTTCTCCACGATCTGTTTTCACGGTGAACACAGCGCTTGCTAATACCTCAGTAAAACGAACAGGCATTGCAAAAAGACCAAAAATAAGGAGCCAGAATGCAGCACCAGGGCCTCCTGCGTACATTGCGGTTGCCATTCCAACCAAGCTTCCATTACCCATCACCGCACTGAGCGTGCTTAAAAATGCTTGAATAGGAGAGAGGGTCTCTTTAGATTCTATCGTTTTTGAAGGGAAAAGAATAAGGCGCCATGAGGTGAAAAAATGGGTAAATTGAACAAATCTGAACGCGAAAGAGCTTGCAACACCTGCAATCAAAAATAAGAGTGGGAGCGGCCAACTCCAAAGATAATCTGGGATAAAACTAATATTCATGAAAACGTCCCCGTAAGAAATGGTTGCAAAAACTGCCTTGTGTGAGAATATACTGTGGATCTCAACTATGCAAAGATACCATACCGGATGAAAAAGAAAATATGGCTAAAATTATAGCACTCGACCTTGGCGACGTGTGGACGGGCATTGCTATTTCTGATGCACTCAAAACACTCGCGCGTCCTTTTAAAACAGTGAAAACAAACGTGCTTCATCAAGAATTAACAACTCTTTTTAAACAAGAATCGATTGAAGAAGTTGTTGTTGGGTATCCGATAACGCTGGGCGGCCGCGAGAGCAAACAGACTGAACAGATTAAAAAGCAAAAAGAAGCGCTTGAGAAAAAATTTATAAATATGAAATTTATATTCTGGGATGAGCGCTTGAGTAGTAAACAAGCGGAGCAGTTGCAGAGAGAAACTCAAAAAAGGGGTGTAGCTGGGGCAAAGCAACAAGAACATGCGGTGGCAGCGGCACTTGTTTTGGATACCTATCTTCTCTTTAAACAATTCTCTCTGAAAACTTTTGATGATGAATAAGCTTATTCATTGACAAAAGTAAAAGGACCCCGATAGTATCATCAGTGAAAAAAGGGGGATTTTTCATGGGAGAGGGAGTAGTACAATGAAGTGTCCAAAATGTGAAGGTTTGATGGTAGTCCAGGCTTTTTTTGATCATTTTTTTAATTTTGAGGCGTGGAGATGCATCAATTGTGGTAATATTATTGCAAAGAAAGAACGGACAATTGAATTTGACGTCTTTAGCATCTTTAACCAACAACAAAAAATTAAACAGAGAAAATGAATTTATCGCCAACCTTTGTCGTTTTTCAGAGTACGTATAAAACACTTACTCTTGGTCTATTTCGGAATGGGGAGCTCTGCCAAAGAGTGTCCGGAGAGAGCAAAGAGATGAGCAGTGTGTTGCTCGTGCATCTTGATGAGCTTTTAAAAAAAGAATCGCTTACTGTTCGTGACCTTACTTTTATGGGGGTACATGTAGGGCCCGGACCGTTTACGACTATTCGTACGCTTGTTGCTTATGCGAATGGTTTGGCCTTTTCAAGTGGTGTTCCGCTTGTTGAAGTTGATGGGTTTGAAGCGTTTTTTAAAGACATACCACCGCTGAATTTTGATTATACCGTGCTTATTTTTAACGCCTTTTGCCAAGAGCTTTTCTATGCGATTCGTACAAATCGTACCGGATTGTACGAGACAGGTGTGCGTTCTTTTGCAGAGATGGCAGAACTGCTTACTCGCTGTGCTCCATTGACCGTGCAGATTGCAGGTCAGGGGGTAAGTCTTTTTAAAACTGAACTCGATCAGCTTAAAGAAGCGGGACTTGTTTTAGACGTTTTACCACAAGAATCCGCTTCGATAGAAGCTTTTGGTTTGCAGGCTCTTGAGCAATGGCGTGATGAAACAAAGCGCGTTAAGATTGTATTCCCACGCCATCTAAAACAAATTATTTGATAAAAGACCGCAGTATCCCCAGAAAAACCGTGAGTGCTGTTTCTGACCGTAAAATTGTCTTGGTCAGTGCAATCGGTATTCCCTGAGCCTGTTGAACTAAAAGCCGTTCTTCAGCGGTAAAATCACCTTCAGGGCCCATGACACAGGTTATACTGGAAGGCGTAAGCGCTTGAATTTTTTCTATTGCTTTTTGCGCGGCAATTCCGTCAGGATGGCAAAACAGAAGAAGTGTGTTGGCCTTTGTGGCAAGAGTTTCTTCTAAAGAAAGCGGTGTTTTGTAGGCCGGAAGCACAAATTGTTTTGATTGTTCTGCTGCAGAAACTAAAAGTCGATGCGCCCGCTCAAAATCAGTAGCTGGTTTACGACGCGATTTTTCTGTAATAATGGGAGTTATTGATGCAGCGCCCATAACGGTAAGTTGTTCAAGCGATTGTTCATATGCTTCCCGATCAAGCAGTGGGAGAAGCCAATGGATCGCTGGCGTGAGCGGTTGCAGCTCCCGCATCTCGTCTAATGCAACAATAATCTGTTTTTTTTCACTACTCACCAGACGCGCCGTAACTGAATGTGTTGAAGAAAAGAGCGTGAGCGTTTCTTCAGGCTTTAGGCGGAGTACATTCTTAATGCGGTGCACAATTTCTGGGTCTGCGATTATCAACTGTTTTTTTTGAGTGTAATTCTGAGGGAGCGTTTCATAAAAGAGTGCAAACTCATGCATTTCGTTTTTCATGCCAAATCCATGCTAAAAATCTATTTTTAAGAGACGTAATTGATTGTAATGCACTCTCACCCTTGACGGCACACCAAACGAGCCAGGCGAGTGCTTTTTTTTCTAAATTAGAACGTTTTTCTTTGTGTGGTGAAAGGGCTTGGGAGGTCCCAGATGTTTTTTGCTCTCTTTCTTGAAGCGTCTCTTCAAAAAAAGCTGAAGCCTCATCTGCTTCGGTTATCTGTTCGGTTTTCTGATTGTTGATTTCTGCTGCCATTGGCGCATTTATAAAAAAGAAAAAACAGAATAGTGCGACTTTTAGAGGTCCTTTATTCACAACGTAACTCCTTTTACGATACAGTAAGAATGGTAGTTTTTATACTAGAATACCTGCACGCTCTTGTGAAGAAGTAAGGAGATTGATCGTGAAAAAGCAGCCAGTTGCCCTCGTAATTCTCGATGGATGGGGGGTGCGTGACTCCGAATTTTTTAATGCGATAGCGATGGCGCATACTCCTTGCTACCGTTCTTTGCTTAAAAAATATCCTTCAACGCAACTGCAAGCTTCTGGTCCTGCGGTTGGATTGCCTGATGGTTTTGCAGGAAACTCAGAGGTAGGGCATCTGACTATGGGTGCAGGACGACGTGTTAAGCAACTTCTTTGTCGCATTGATGAGGCTGTTGCATCAGGAGCTTTTGAAGACAATGCTCTTCTGCAAGAAAAATTAGCGCTTTTGCAAAAAGATAGTGGAGCCTTGCATCTGATAGGGCTTGTTTCTGATGGGGGTGTTCATAGTCATGAGCGGCATTTGTATGCACTGATTGCAGCAGCGGTGCATGCGGGGGTAAAAAAGATTTTTATTCACGCCATTCTTGATGGGCGTGATACGCCACCGCAGTCTGCGGCGCTTTATTTAGAGCGGCTCGAAGCTGAGTGCACACGGCTTGGCGGCGGGGTTATTGCTTCTGTTATGGGCCGTTTTTATGCAATGGACCGGGATGAGAATTGGGAACGCACGCTGGTGGCTTTTGAGTGTTTAAAAACCGCTCATGCTGAGTGTTTAAACCATCATAATTGTCCGCTCGCCCTGAGGAGCGTAAGCGTCTCGAAGGGTTTGTACGAGCGGCCTTGGCAAGAAATACTCGCGACATCATACGCCGCAGGTATAACCGACGAGTTTGTGATGCCCCACGCTGTTGCGCCAGAAAGCAGAATTTGTCCACAAGATGGGGTGATTCTCTTTAATTTTAGATCTGACCGTATGCGGCAACTGGCGGGATTGCTTGTGGGTGTTCAGCCAGAAGTACGCAAAAAGGTTTTTCCAGGGGTATTCCCCACATCCTGTTCTTGTGTATGGGTTTTGAGCATGACCCGGTATGCATCTGAATTTCATAACGAATTTTTATTTGAAAAAGAGCAGATAACCCACACTCTTGTGGATGAACTTGAAGCAGTAGGTAAAGAAGTGTTTGTTATTGCCGAAACAGAAAAGTATGCGCATGTCACCTATTTTTTTAGTGGTGGATGCGAAGTAATTCGACCTCATGAGCATCGTGAATTAGTCCCTTCGCTGCCTGTACGCTCCTATGCTGATGCACCGGAAATGTCGGCAGCGATAATTACTAAAAAAGTACTTTCTGCGCTTGAAGAAGATCGGTTTGATTTCTTTTTAATCAATTATGCCAATGCTGATATGGTGGGGCATACGGGGAATTTTGAAAGTGCCGTTAAAGCGGTAGAGTGTCTTGATGCTCAGTTACAAGCTCTTTACCAAGCATTTGTGCTTGAGTGTAAAGGGACGCTTTTTATTACGGCAGATCATGGCAACGCAGAAGAGATGTGGGATGAAAAAGCTCAAGCGCCCAAAACAGCGCATACGGTTAATCCGGTTCCGCTTATTGTGGTTGGACAGAATCCGGTTGATCTGAAAAAAGTGCTAGAACTCGCGGATATTGCTCCGTTGATTTTGCACTCGCTCGGGCTTGTAGTGCCGCGCGAAATGAACTAGCGGCTATCTTTCTATCTGTTTAGTAATCTTAAAAAGTTGCTTCTTTAGTTCTGGATAGAGATGCTCGCGCCATGCTTGAAGTGTTTTATAACCAGCTAATTGGAATGGAGTTTCGCCGGAGTTGTTTTTTGCTTCTTGATCTGCGCCATTTTCTATAAGATAACGGCATATATCGTCACTTACAGTAGGCGACAATTGTGCTGCATAGTGTAGTGGGGTATCACCATAACTTGTTTTTGCGTTGATATCAGCCTTATTTTCAACAAACAGTTTTACTAGTTCAGGGTCGTATTCTGTGTGTGTTGACATTGATCGATGTAAGACAGTAGCGTTTTCGTTGAGCGGAGTATCAATAGTCTTTGCAGCTCCGTGCTCTAATAATGCCTCTACTATTTTTCGCCTATCATTCGTTTCGTTTAAGAGAGCTGCAGCAAGAGGTGTGATTTCATTAACATAATCATAAGTTGCATCATTTTTTATAACTTCGCTTGCATCTGCGCCAAGAGCAAGAAGTTCTTGTACAAAAACAAGAGAAAAATATTTAGCAGCAAGGCAAAGAAGTGAGGTGTTTCCTTCCATTGTATCAAGAACATCCGCTCTAAACTGTTGGTCAAGTTTTTTGAATTCTTCTGGTGTTGTGTTTTTGTTGATTTTTTCTTGCCAAATTTTTTTGAAAATTTCTGGTTCCTGTTCAAACTTATATGCGGCATGAAGGATTATTATACTCCACAGATCTTCTTTTATGGGAGTTATGTGATCAAATACGGTGGACAATTCAACAAAAACCAGACTTTCTTTTTGTTGTTCTGTAGGAGAAGTGGTTTGTGAAGCTAATCCCAGGGTACTTGCGACTAATAATAACCAACGCTTCATGGTATTAAATCTTTCTTGGTAAAACAGTAGTGGAGTATTTTTATACGTCTACGTTTTTACCATGCTTACGACTCAAAAGTCCAGAACTTGGACTTACCGTGCCTCGCGAAATGAAAGAGCGGTTATTTTTTAATTTATCCATGGCTTCTTTATTCTTTTGTTTAGCCTCTTCGCGGTCTGATTGGTTTGGATAAAGATGCTCACACTATGAGTTACTTTAAAAAATCTTTAACCGATTGACGTGACGAATGTCCCTGAACTTGCTGATATTACCCCACTTATTCTACAGGTTTGGGGGATTGCATTGCCTCAGGAGATGAGTCGACCCATTTAATTTTGATGGGGTAGTAGTTATACGTGGTCTTGAGACCAAAAAGAGAGACACTGTCTGCTGCGAGGTTGCTTGTTTTAGATACTGTAATTTCTTGCGGAAGTGTTTTTGCATAAGAAAGGCCTGTTTTGTTAACTATAATTGTGTGAATTTTAGGGTCTTGTAACAATGTGTAGAGGGCTTGAATTGTATCGTTAGGAGTAATAGTTGTTTCGTTTTTCTTGTTGTATTTTTCCCGAACGTAAAATAGTCGTTGCGTGCGATTTTCTTTTTCTTGATTCTTGTCTGGAGACTTACTTTTTACTAAAGAGTCTTTTCTTATGAAGCAGTAAGATTCTTTTCCCCACTTGTTTGTCTTTGTTGAGAAGGTAAACTCAGTGAATTTTTTTGTAAGCTCGCTGATTTTTGTTTTAACGTTTTCGTCAACAAAATTGTGGGTGTCGTTCTTCTGGTTGAAATCTGTATAAGAAGCAGGTATTGTAATTGTTTTTGTTTCTCCGATTTTGCCGTAGCGCATGATCCTGTAAAGATCAATGGGAGAAGTAATAAGTTTGTAGAGAAAAATAAAGGGTGCATTAGCGATATTATAAAATTTTTCTGAAAGTGCGGGATTAGATTGTCTGTAATAATCGCCTGCCATAATCAACCCCAAAGTATAAAACGTGATTATACCGCCAGTTAGAAAGATGATGCCGCCTGCCAATTGAAATCTGGTTTTGCTGGCAGTAAAATTTTTTGCAGCAGCAAAAACCGAGGCAGAAAGATTCCTTTTTTGTTCTTGTTGTTGAGTGTAGTTGAACAGCTGTGATGCCCTTGCAGAGGGTGCGCACAATAAGGGAGACAATACACTTATAAATGCACTGGCAAGTGCTATTTTTTTGAAATTTATTTGCATGAGAATACCCATTTCTTATTTATCCGTTGTTTTTGATCGGTTATTTTTTAAATTTTTCCATAGCTTTTGTATTTTTTTCTATAGCTTCTTCACGCTTTGTTTTTTCTGGATAAAGGGTCTTAAGCCAGGCATCGTAAGAACCAGCACCGGCTAATTGCCATGGTGCTTGGTTGTTACCGTTGAGCGCATTACCATCTGCTCCATTTTCTAGAAGATAACGGCAAATATTATCTTTACCCTCTTGATCGGGGAGTTTTGCTGCATAGTGAAGTGGGGTATTTCCATTTTTATTTTTGAGGTCAAGCAGAGCACCATTTTCAACAAGCAGTTTTACCAGCTCAAACTTACGGTTGTAGTACACAGCTCTGTGTAGAACGGTATCCTCATTCATGCCTACCTGGGCATTAATAGTGCTTGCGGCACCTCGCGGCAAGAGCTCTTTTGCAATCTCTAATCTGTCATTTGTCTCATTCCATATAGCGTGGGCAAGAGGAGTGGTTTTAACACCATCTTTACGCCCCACAATCTCGCTCGCGTCTGCTCCATGATCAAGAAGTTGTTTTACATGATTGAGGTCAAGATAGCATGCGGCATCGCAAAGAAGTGAATAGCCTCCGTATATAGAAGAGTTCAGTTCTTCTCTATACTGTTGATCAAGTTTTTCGAATTTTTCTTTGGTGAGATTATTGTTAATTTTTTCATTCCAAAGGGACTCGAATTGACTTTTATTCTCAGATAACTTCCTCATCTGTATAAAGAGTCTTACGCCCCACGGTTCTTCTTTTACTTCTTCTTCTTTTACTTCTTGCGTTGGAGGGAAGCCTTGACTAAATCCATTGGCTAAATCGTTGAAAATTCGATTTTCAACTTCTTTTTCTACTTCAATTTTCTTTTCACTCTTTTTTTCAATAACTTTTTTTTCTTCTTTAGTAGGCAGAGTGTTTGAAGTGAATCCCAGGGTACTTGCGACTAATAATAACCAACGCTTCATGGCATTAAATCTTTCTTGGTAAAACGGTAGTGGAGTATTTTTAACTCCTACGTTTTTACCATGCTTACGACTCAAAAGTCCAGAATAACACGCATAGATCCCACCACAAATTCCCAATCCAACGCACAGAGTGATAATGGGGTGCGCTTGCGCACCAAAAGGTCGGGGCGGAGGTTTGTGCGGCAAAATTGCAAGCTGCGCATCCAAGTTTTTTGTGGCAATACAGTGTGGGGAGTTACAGTCGTAATGTGTGAAGAAAAAGAGCATACAGCAGTACTGGTGCTCAAAGAAAGCACGCCGGCAAGTATGATTATTTTTAAACTATTTTTAAACATG